>Ga0206833_1141_pt2 | contig 17988 bp, 14 predicted proteins | sample Alteio_BWOrgCont_32_FD_152891 | JGI IMG/M metagenome (GOLD analysis project Ga0206833, IMG submission 152891) | Enriched cells from forest soil in Barre Woods Harvard Forest LTER site, Petersham, Massachusetts, United States -... | ecosystem: Environmental > Terrestrial > Soil > Temperate forest >... | reverse complement strand
GCCAACACTACAGCAAGCGGTATTGAACCCAATAATAAATTGGAAAGGAATAACTTTAATATTCATGAAAGCGCAAAGCTCCTGAATAATAAACTAACCATTGATGGAAGTGTTAATTATATCGATCAAAAGGTTACAAATAGTCCGGCATTGGGACTATATCTTAACCCTTTAGTAGGCTTGTATTTATTTCCACGTGGTTTAGATATACTTCCCTACAAAAATCAATATAATATACCTGATGCAAGCGGGCTTACCCACCAAAATTGGATATCTAATAGTGATGACAGCCAGCAACAAAACCCCTGGTGGACAACCTATATGGACCCTAATACTTTGCAGCGTAACCGTGTTATAATGAACGGAAGTGCTAAATATGAGTTTACCAATTGGTTTAATGTACAAGTGAGAGGAAGCCTGGACCGTACATCTGACAATTATCAGATGGATGAATATGCCGGTACCATCAGCACTTACAATAGTAACGGTTTAGGCCATTTAGGTTATAATAATCAAACGACTGAACAAAAATACGGCGATGCGATTGCCAATTTTAATGCGCCAAAATGGGGTGATTTTAAGCTTGATGGTTTGATTGGTGCAAGTATTACTGACATGCTGCTGAACGGTACAGGTACTAGTGGTGACCTTGCTGTAACGCCTAACTTTTTTAGCACTACAAATATTATAGCTTCAAAGGCTGTTCCTACTCCTTATTTTGAACATACCCAGCTTCAGTCAATATTTGAAAGTGCAAACCTTTCCTATAAAGATTTTGTATATCTGGCGTTAACAAACCGTTCAGACTGGAACTCAACGCTGGCTTATACACAATCTGATCATTACAATTATCCTTCGGCAGGTTTATCGTTCATTTTGTCGCAAATGTTCCAAATGCCTAAGGCTATCTCTTATGCAAAAGTAAGGGCCAGTTATGCAAATGTTGGTAATGGTGTACCTCCATACCTTACCCTGATACAAAATACACAAAATACTACAACAGGGGCATTAACCTTTAATAATGCGCAGGCACTTGCCACATTGAAACCAGAAAGCACACATTCTTTTGAGATTGGTACAGATTGGAAATTTATTGATAATCGTGTCAACTTTAGTTTCACTTATTATAATACCCATACTTATAATCAATATTTTACATTAACCCCGCCTGCTGCTACACTAATTACGCAGGGCTATGTTAATGCAGGTAATATTCAGAATACAGGTATTGAATTTACGCTGGGTGCAGACGTTGTAAGAGGCAGTGCATTAACATGGAATACCTCTTTCATCGGTTCTATGAATAGAAACAAGGTTATTGAAGTTGATCCGGCTGATAATCTGAATCTGGCCGTATTGACCGGTACTTCCGGCAACTCATTTGGATATGAATCAGTACTTGCCAAAGGCGGTTCATATGGCGATATATATGGGTTTACAACTGTTCGTAATGCACAAGGTCAAATTGTATTAACCGGTACCAGTGCAAGCAATTATGCGCCGCAGAAAAGTAGCTCACTAAGTTATGTGGGTAATGCCAATCCTAAATTTCAATTAGGCTGGAATAACAGCTTTAGCCGTGGCAATTTTACGCTTAGCTTCCTGGTTGATGGAAAATTTGGCGGGCAGGTATTATCGTTAACGCAGGCAATGATGGATAGCTATGGCGTTTCAAAAGCTTCGGGCGATGCACGTGCGAATGGTGGTGTTTCAATAAACGCTGTTAACCAGGCGGGTGTTGCTGTAACAAGTATCCCTGCATCAAACTGGTACCAGGCAATTGGTGGCCGTAATGCTTTTACAGATCAGTATATATACAGCGCAACGGTAGTACGCTTGCGCCAGGCAGACCTTGGTTATACCTGGGCAATTGCCAACAGTGCTGTTAAGAGCGTAAAGCTTTCATTAATAGGCCGTAACCTGATCTATTTCTACAAAAAGGCACCGTTTGATCCTGAGATCGCAACATCAACAGGCAACGGGCTGTCAGGTGTCGACCTGTTTAATATGCCGGCAACACGTAACGTAGGCTTAAGTCTTAATGTTCGTTTCTAAAATCAATCATTTTTTATTCAATATATATAACAATGAAAAAGAACTTTAAATCAATCCTTCAGGTGCCCTCAAAAAAGCATTCGCTTATTTTGGGCGCTGTTATAGCCCTGGCTCTAACAGGATGTACAAAGAATTTTGAAAAATATAATACCAATCCTAATGCTTTAACATCTGCCCAAAGTAACATAATTGCGCCTACAGCTTTCGGACCTATGGAGCAGGCTATTTATTCAAATTACCAAAGGGCGCAAAATCTTAGCGCTGATTGCTATAGTGGATATATGCAATCGGGTATAGATTTTGGCACGCAGAATAATGTGACCTATGTAATGAATGATGGCTGGAACTCAACAGGTTTCAATGACGAATACAATTTAGTTATGGCGCCAATTCATGCATTGGCTACAACAACCAGCGTAAAATCAAAAAATCCCGAAATGTGGGGTGTAGCGTTGCTGATACAGGTTGAAGCTATGAGCCGGGTTACCGACAGATTTGGCCCTATTCCTTACTCAAAGGTGGCAACGTCTTTAGTTACTGCTCCGTACGATGATCAACAATCAGTTTATCAGCAATTCTTTAAACAGATAGATACCGCGGTTACTAATCTTAAAGCTTATATAGCAACTAATCCAACTAAGTCAAGTCTTGGAGCATCTGACTATATTTATGGTGGTAACTATACTGAGTGGCTTAAATTTGCCAATTCACTACGCTTACGTTTAGCAATGCGCATTGTAAAAGCGGATGCAGCAACAGCACAGCAGCAAGCAGAAAAAGCTATGGCTGATCCGGGTGGCTTGTTAACTGTTCCGACTGATGACGCTGCTATTGCACAGACAGGTGGAAGAGAGAATGACCTTCACCAAATTTGCGGCGACTGGCAAAATACAAACCTGAACGCTTCGCTTCAAACATTTTTGGTTGGTTATAATGACCCCCGGTTAGCAATATATGCCACGCCGGCTACAGCTAATGCGGGGTATAATTTAGCAGGACAATATGTTGGCCTTCGCTTAGGCTTAACTGAATCTGCAAATGGTAATTATAAATTATATGCCGCTTTAAATACAACTACAACTTTTGCTTTTGCTACTCCGCAACTAATAATGACGGCTGCTGAAGTTTGGTTTTTGAAAGCCGAAGCGGCTTTGCGCGGATGGGCTGGTGCCGGTACTGCACAAACAGATTATGAACAAGGTATTACTACTTCAATGAGTCAATGGGGAGCCAATATTGGTAATTATTTAAGTGATGCAACCAGTACAGAAGCTGCTTATACCGATCCTGCCAATTCAGCTAATAATTCGCCCGCTATTTCTACCATTACTATTAAATGGGACCCTACTGCTACCCAGGAACAACAATTAGAGCGTATTATAACACAAAAATGGCTGGCTATATTTCCTGATGGACAGGAAGCCTGGTCTGACTGGAGAAGAACCGGGTATCCCCAATTATTTACTACTGCTAATAACTTAAGCGGCGGCGTTGTGAATTCACAAACAGGCGCACGTCGTTTGCCATACCCTTCAAGTGAGCAAACTACCAATACAGCTGCTTATCATAATGCTGTGAGCTTGCTGGGCGGAGCCGATAATGCCGGTACGCGCTTATGGTGGGATGTAAACAAAGCGAACTTTTAATTGAGTAATGAGAACGGATGAAAACTGGTTGAGTTCATCCGAAAAGGCCCCTGCAAAGGGGCCTTTTTAACTGACCTATTGCTTCGCAGTAGCTAGCACGATCGAGATATAAATAAACCAATCAACCTTAAAAACCTAAAACCTGATACAGTAGAAAATTCTAACCTTCTGCTAGTGATGCCTATGGATAAAATCAATTAATCTAAATTTTATAAACCAAATTAAAAAACCAAAAAAAATCATGAGAACATCTAACAAATTATTCCTGACAAAGGCAGTTTCCTTTGGTACGGTATTAACACTTTTATTTTTTTCTGCATGTAAAAAGGATGTCAGTAACGCATCGTCCCAAACAGCGCCAGCAAGCTCTTTAAAGGGTCAAAGTAATTTAGCGGCGAGCGCTACTGCCCCGCAGTCGGTGTGTTATGTTGAAGTAAATACCGAAAGTTTACTTAATGTTGGTAACTACCAACTGGCCAACGGCAAACAGTTATTTAGTATAGGTATTATTTTTGCCGCCAATATTAATTACGATACCACTGCCGATACTGCACAGCTTTATTTTAATCCGCAGGTAACAGCTGTTTTAAGCGGCGCTGCCACCAATATTAAGCCATTGCAGGCCAAGGGAATAAAAGTGCTCTTATCCATATTGGGTAACCATGAGGGTGCAGGGATCTGTAATTTTCAAACACAGGCAGCAGCCACAGCTTTTGCAAAACAATTAAGCGCTGCCGTTACCAAATATGGCCTTGACGGGATTGATTTTGATGATGAATATGCTGATTATGGGACTAATGGAACCGGTCAGCCAAATGCTTATTCTTTTGTTTATTTGGTGACCGCTTTACGCCAGTTGATGCCTACTAAGATTATCTCTTTTTATGATTATGGTCCTGCTGCATCTGAATTATCTTACAACGGTGTAACTGTTGGCTCAAAAGTTAATTACAGCTGGAATGCCATATATGGAACCTTCTCTGTTCCGAATGTACCCGGTTTAAGTGCAAGCAACCTTGGCCCTGCGGCAATTGATATCCAAAATACAAGTGCAAGTACCGCTGCATCCCTGGCAACTCAAACTGTAAAGGGGGGGTATGGTATTTATTTGACCTATAACCTACCTAACACTGATGTTCATACTTATCTGACAAGCGTATCAAAGGCTTTATATGGCCAGGCAACTGTATACAAGTAACATCAGTAAAAATTCAATAATAAAATAAATAAATAGCGGCCAGCCTTTGCAAGAGCCGGCCGCTATTGTATAACAACGTATGTTAAAAATTCTAAAATATCCGATTTCCTTACTATCCCTGGCAATTTCTTTAAATGGTTTTGCGCAGGAAGAATTAATAAAATATGTAGATCCATTTATAGGCACAGGCGGTCATGGGCACACTTTTCCCGGTGCAGCAGTTCCATTCGGGATGATACAGCTCAGCCCTGATAATGGCCGCACTGGCTGGGATTGGTGCGGGGGATACCATTATGGCGATACTGTTATTGCCGGCTTTAGCCATATGCACTTAAGCGGTACAGGTATAGGCGATTGGTGCGATATATCAGTAATGCCCGAAAACAAGCTCATTACAGATACTGCCGATCATGGACTCGCTAAATTCAAACATCAAAATGAAACAGCAAGCCCGGGGTTTTATAAAGTAACAATGGATAACGGTATCAGCGCTGCCTTTACCGTTACTGAACATTGCGGTTTCCATGATTACTTGTTTCCGGCAAATGTGAGCCCGGTGATTAAGCTTGATTTAGGTTATCATCAAAACTGGGATAAGCCTACAGAAACTTACGTTGAACCATTGGATGATTCCACCCTGGTGGGTTATCGTTATTCTACCGGCTGGGCACAAACACAGCGGGTATATTTTGCGTTACGTTCGTCAGTTCCGTTCAGCAAACTAACTATAATTGCCGATGGCAAACCAATATCGTCATCTTATGGAACGGGCACGGGTGTTATTGCACAATTGCTATTTAATGAGCAAAAGGCTAACCATATTATGCTTAAAGTAGCACTGTCTACAGTAAGTTCAGACAATGCGGTGCAAGCCTTAAAAGAAATTAAAAACTGGGACTTTAACAGTGTAAGGAAACATGCTGCCGAAAAATGGGAGCATGAACTATCAAAAATTCAAATTAATACTAATGACATAAGGATTAAGCGGATTTTTTATACAGGCCTTTATCATACTTGTATAGCACCATCGCAATATTCTGACGCTGACGGTACTTATCAAAATGCAAAAGGGGAGATCCGTAAAATGCCGGCCGGACAACAACGCTATACTGCCTATTCGCTTTGGGATACTTTTCGTGCCCTGAACCCTTTATATACGCTTACACAAACTGAACGCTATCCGGGTATTTTAAATTCCATGCTCGCTTTTTACAAAGAGAATGGCCTGTTGCCGGTTTGGGATCTGAGTACAAATGAAACCAATTGTATGACGGGTTATCACGCAGTGCCTGTTTTAGCAGATGCTGTTTTGAAGGACATAAAAGGTATTGATAATCAACTGGCGTATACTGCTATGAAGGCAAGCGCTATGGAAAACATCAGGGGCTGTAACTATTACCGGCAATACGGTTATGTGCCACAGAATAAATATGGCGCAAGTGTTACCAATACCCTTGAATATGGTTATGACGACTGGTGCATTGCCCAGGTGGCACAAAAACTGGGATATCACGATGATTATAAATATTTCATGAAACGCTCTGCCAGCTGGAAAAATCTATTTGACGGCGCCACCGGTTTTATGCGGGCAAAAAATGCAGATGGTAGCTGGGTGACCCCTTTCGACCCATTTTATTCGGAACATAACCCTGATAAAGCCATGTTTATGGAGGGAGATGCCTGGCAGTATACCTTCTTTGTACCCCAGGATGTTGAGGGCTTGATCAGCGCCTATGGCGGCAGGCAAAAATTTGTAAAGAAGCTGGATTCGTTGTTTACCGTGAGCTCAGTTATGCATGGCGAAGACCAATCACCTGATATTAGTGGCATGATAGGGCAATATGCACATGGAAATGAACCCAGTCACCACGTAGCTTATCTGTACGACTATGCCGGAATGCCATGGAAAACCCAATCGCGCGTGCGCATGATTATAGATTCTCTGTATCACGACCAGCCGGACGGCTATGCCGGAAACGAAGATTGCGGGCAAATGAGTGCCTGGGCCGTGTGGAGCATTGCTGGTTTGTATCCGGTTAATCCGGCTAGTGGCAGGTATATGTTTGGCAGCCCATCCGTAAATGAAGCAATTATTAAAACACCCACGAGCCGATTTATTATAAAAGCAAAAAATAACAGTGTACAGAATGTATACATCCAAAGCGTAACGCTAAACGGAAAGCCATATCACAAAAATTATATAACACATGCTGATATTTTACGCGGTGGTGTATTGCAGATGGTAATGGGGAGCAGGCCGAAAACAGAATTGCAATAGAAACGAAATATAATCATAAACTAAAAACACGATGCCTATGGATGAAGCGTAATCTGTAACGAACCACCATTATAACCAATTGTTTAATTATAAAACCAAATTATTATGAAAAATTTAATTTCTTTTAAAATTATAATGCTGATTACGGTTGGCTTGCTATTGACTTTGCAGGGATGCAAAAAAAGTGTAAACAGCATCGGCAATCCTGAAAACAGGTCAATTAAAGGCGCTAAAAATCTGTCTGCAACAAAAAGCGGCCCACTAAGTGTTTGTTATATAGAGGTTAACAATAACAGTATCCTCGATGTAGGCAAATATACGCTGGCAAGCAATGGCGCTAATGTTTTTGACATCGGGATCATATTTGCGGCGAATATTAATTATGATACATCGGCTGATACAGCACAACTGTACTTTAACTCCCAGGTTACTTCTGTTCTTGCAAATGCGGCTACTCAAATAAAGCCTTTACAAAATCAAGGAATTAAGATACTATTGTCTATTTTGGGTAATCATGAGGGGGCGGGTATCTGTAATTTCCCAACGCAGGCTGCTGCGCAAAAATTTGCTGTACTGCTTAGCAATGCCGTTACCAAATATGGCCTTGATGGTATTGATTTTGATGATGAATATGCTGATTATGGAACAAACGGGACCGGTCAGCCTAATTCCTCTTCGTTTGTCTACCTGGTTACAGCGTTAAGGCAGCTGATGCCCAATAAAATAATATCCTTTTATGATTATGGGCCGGCGGCATCTGAACTATCTTACAATGGTGTAACTGTTGGCTCAAAGGTAAATTACAGTTGGAATGCCGTTTATGGTACATGGTCGGTGCCAAATGTACCTGGGTTGGCTAATAGTCAGCTTGGGCCGGCTGCAATTGATATCAGCAGTACATCGCAAAGCACAGCAACTTCGCTGGCACAGGAAACTGTTAGCAATGGTTATGGTATTTACCTTACCTATAATCTTAGCGATGCAGATACCCATACTTATATTTCCGGCTTTACGAATGCACTATATGGCAGCAACGCGGTTTATAATGCCAGCGGCGGTAGTGGTAGCGGTGGTAGCAGCGGATTTACCGGCACTCATTCTATCATCAGCGTCCAATCCGGATTAGCCATTGATGGTGGTGCCAACACCCAGGGAACTAAGGTTCAACTGTATACTTCAAATAATACTTCAGACCAAAAATGGACAATTACGGCCTCTGGCAGTGGGTATAGTATTATAAGTGCTCAATCCGGATTAGCGCTGGATGGTGGTGCAAATACACAAGGTACGTATCCCTGGTTATATGGCGCGAATAGTACAGTTGATCAGCAATGGATAATTACGGCGTCTGGTAGCGGCTATAGTATCACAAGCGTTCAAAGTGGATTAGCGCTGGATGGTGGACCAAATACACAAGGTACCAATCCCTGGCTTTACACTGCGAATGGAACCGTTGACCAACAATGGACTTTTCAATAAACATTTTAAAACGCTGAGCCCAATGAGAAGATTGGGATGAGCATTTAATATTATTGATTTGTAGGAATCAATTCTTGCCTGTTCAAACATGTGGGCATAGCTGTTAGATATATCAATACAAAGCCCCGGCGATTAATTGTGGCCGGGGCTTTGTTTGTTCCGGTAATCTGTGTGATAATCAATAGCATATTTTAGCTATTTAACTTTTTTCCATTCTTATAAATCAAGTGTTTTACTGATTGTTAAATATTTTTCGCTAATCAAAACGGTAAAATCTTACTGTTTTAAAAAGTGCTTAGCAGGCCGTGCCTACTATTATGCCTATTGTTTTGTATAATTTTTAAACGGCGTAGCCGGCATTACCCCCACGGCACAATACAATGGCAATATTGCCAGCCAGAGCAGGGGAACTATTAGTGCACCTAATACCAATAGCTATATTTATGCTTACGATCAATTGAACAGGTTGACCGCAGGTAACAGCATCATCGGCAATTCGGAAAATAGTATCACTTATGACCTGAATGGGAACATCAGCACGCTGAACCGTTACCAGGCCCAGGCCAATAACAATAACCCGATAGATCAGCTCAGTTATACCTACAATAATACCAACCAACTGCAAAATGTAACGGATAACAGCGGGTACTTCGGAACTACTGATTTAGTAAGTGGAACGACCAATTACACTTATGACAACAATGGCAATGTATTAAGCAGCAGTAATATCACCAACGCTGTCCAAAACAAGGGTTATACCTATAATATGTTAAACCTGCCCAGTGCGATAACAACAGCTACAGGAACGGTTACTTACACTTATGATGCCAATAGCAGAAAGCTGAGAAAAGTAAGTATAATAAACGGTACAACCAAAACTACGGACTATATAGACGGTATAGAATACGATAACAGTAACAATTCCATCGCATTTATCCAGACTGAGGAAGGAAAAGCTGTGCCATATAATCCGGGAGATAATATCTGGCGATATGATTATAACTATTATTTGAGTGATAACCTGGGAAATACCAGGGTAACGTTTGATACGAAAAATGGAGTGGTCTCGCCTCTGCAAACCGATGACTATTATCCGTTTGGCCTGGAGATCAACAGCCTTGTCAACAGTACTAAAAATGAATATCTTTACAATAAGAAAGAGTTACAGGAAGAGTTAGGGCAATACGATTACGGTGCACGTTTCTACGACCCTGTAATTGGTAGGTGGACAACGCCTGATCCGTTAGCTGAAAAGCTTGTCGGGTGGTCGCCTTACAACTATGTTCTTAATAATCCAATGAAGCTGTTCGATCCAGATGGATTATTTCCTTTCCCTGTAACTGTCAGAGCTTTTGCACCGCCAGGTTCATTTAAAGGGTCAGGTTTTGATGATGATAAAAGAGGGTTCTCTGCAAGTTCAAACGCAAGTTCACGTTTGTCTCAAACTACAACAATTGATCCAGCAACTGGGGAGGTTTCAGGAGGCCATGTGACGAGTACTGGCACTCACTTTTTCGGCATTCCAGTTGGTAATGCTGAAAACTTCTCTTCCGAGGGGTCGGTTGATAGGGTATCAATGTCAGGAAATGGTGATGATCATACGCTTTCAGTAGATGAACATCTTACAGGCTCTGATCCAGCAGGCTTGAAACTTGCACCGGACGTAATGTTAAATTCGGGGATTAGTCTAACAGAGAATGATAAGGCAGGGTATTTAGATGCTAATATTACTTTGACAGGTAAAGGCTTTCCTGCCTCTGAAGCACTTATTGGAGATACAGGTGGTAAAAACATATTATTAACGGGTGCAGCGACTTACGGAGGATTAACCGATTTGATTAAAAATGATCCAAAGCAGGTGGCATCGATTGGGGTGCGAATATCTATCGACGGAAAAGGTAACTTTACAGGTGTAACTTATAACGGTAAAACCTATTCTGTAGCCGACTGGAATAAAGCCCAACAAGCAGCACCGGCGGGGCCACACCATAATTACTCAAAGCAAAATATACAAGGACAAACCGAACAATGAAACGACCATTCTACACTATAATTAATGTCATTTATCAAGTTATAATATGCTGGCTGCTGGTTATATTGAACGCATTTTATAATGACTTGCTCATTCCCGAAAGGTTAGCACATTCATCTGCAAGGCTTGGGCTGAAGATACTTATAGCAGTGACCGAAGCAGTCATACTAATAGCAGCGGCTTATGCAGGCAATCGAATGTCTTTAAATGATAAAGATGATAAAGCAACCCAAAAGAATATTGCAAATAGAACCGGAATAGTGCAATTAATCATCACAGTGTGCTTTATGGTAGTTGTGATATTAAACGGTTAATCAATAAAAAAAGTAAGATAAATGTAAATGACAAAGCCCCGACTTGGGGCTTTGTTCGTTATATAGCTTTACTTTACGTATTCCTGAATATGCCTTTTGGTAATAAAAGCATCGATAAAAGTCTTAACGAGGTGCTTATCTTCAGCACTGAATTGCTCCACTTCCTTAAACTGTTTTAGCAGTTCCCAGTCGGTTAATTGTGCCGTAACTGCCGGATCATTCACATCATCATTCACCAGGTAGTCAGCAGTCGTATCCAATGCTTTGGCCAACTTAGACAGCATATCTGCGGCTGGTTTGGCCTTGCCTATTTCATAGCGTCCAATCTGCACATAGGAGTTCAGGCCGACGATCTCAGCCAGCTCTGACTGTTTCAGTCTTTTTTGGGTACGTAACTCCCTGATCCGGGTTCCTAAACTCATTATTCCTTTAATCCTATTCCATCAAAAATACTAAGAATGATGCATAAAGTGCGTGGTAAAATACAAATGAGTATCACTTGCGTTTCTGCAAGCATCATACTTATTATTGTAAAATAAAAAAGTAGTATATAACATAATTAATATAGTACCTAAGCTTATTGTAGAAAATCCTGAACTATTACTGTACATTGATGGTAAACTGCACATTACCGTCCTTGGAGGCACCATTTATATACTGACAGTCCCGGCGAAATTGATACTATTGAAAAATTATAAAGAATTAGAAGGCGAAGTATTAGAGGATATTATTCTTTAATAGTCTTAATTGATTCATTATCAGTATATTGATTGAATGTTAAATTAAATAAAAACATCACCCTTTAGTACGCCTATTTGTCTGAGAGTGCAATCAAATTAATTAACTTCTGATCCAGTTCAGCGGCTACAGCATCAATATCTTTATTACCAAACTGTCCTAAAATAGATGAGGGGGAAATCATAATCAGCCATCACTTTACCTTCTGCATCTTCATATATTAATATGCTTAATGGAACATATAAGCCTGCCCTAATATCAAGTTGAGTCATTTGCATGGCGATTAACGGATTACCTATACGGTATTGTTTGGCCTGCTTATGAACGCCGACCATAGATTAATAGAAAGACCCTTAGTGTATGTAATATACTAATTGTCAGCATTTTATAACCTTAAAGCATTTCACCGTTACGTATTTGTAACACATTTTGACATTGCATCGCCATGTTTCGCTTTCAAATCAAATATAAAGAAAGTATCAATTGAGCTTTTAACTATTCTCAACTTGCTGTTGAAACCACTGCAAATAACGTTCAGTTTGAGAAACCAGATAATAAGGTAAATTAAGTAAATGATATTTTTTCCCACTTGGTGTAATTGCTTGATTAATTGATATTTCGCCAGCGTAAAATCGTAAAGCCATTTGATGAGAAACTAAATCCATGTATAAATGCAAAGATTTGAGCTTGCCTTCTGTTCCCGATTTCACTTCAATCGGAATGAGCTTGCCTTCAAATGGCCAGACAAAATCTACTTCAGCAGAAGACGTGTTCTTTTCCCTTACCCAAAAATTAAGGCTGCTTAAGGCATTATATTGCGATGCCAGCAACTCTTGCCCAACCAAATGCTCTATCATTGTGCCTTGGTAAACCTTATTTAAATCAGCTGTACCTAATATTTCCTTTTGAATACCAGCAAAGTAATTAAGCATTCCGGTATCTAAAATTTGTAATCGGGGCGATTTTTTGTGATCGGGTAACAATGGCAAATGTGTATCGGTACAAGGGTAAAGAAGCTGTATGAGCAACGCATTTTCCAGAGTACGCAACGCTTCGCCCATATCACGCGATCTATAGGAAGAATTACCAAAACCTTCAAATTTTATTCTTTTGCCGGCCTGAGAAAACGAAGCCCTTATAGCATGCCGAATATATTGCACCTGTGAATTTGTTGCTGCATACTTCTCCACATCATCTAGATAGGTTATAATAAGCGACTCATAAATAGATTGCAATGATGTTAGATCTTTATTTACACTGTAACTGTTCACAATCTCCGGCATGCCGCCGATTAAAGCATAAGTATGGTACAGTTGCAATAATCTTGGATGGGTAAATTGTGGTGCGGGCACAGTTTTTAAATAGTCTGATGCGGCGCTTTCACCAATTGCGTCTAAAAACTCCGGGAAGGAAGCAGGCCGTAGTACTTTGTATTCTACCCGGCCCACAGGAAAACTTACATTTTTGTTAAATAAAGTTTCGAGCATACTACCTGCGGCAACGACGGCTATTTCAGGCTCAGACTCAAAGAAATACCGCAAAATATTCAACGCCTGAGGCACCTCTTGTATTTCATCAATAAAGATCAGGGTACTGCTTTTTTTAGAGAGTGTTTTATTTTTTAAGAAAAACAGTGTTTGAACTAATGTCTCTATTGTATTGAACTGTTCAAAAGGTTGCCTATCATTGGGTAATTCCAGGTTTAGATAAATATATTGATCAAATCGCTTAGCGAACTGGTTAATCACAGTTGTTTTCCCAACTTGTCTTGCACCTCTAATAACTAATGGCTTGCGACCACTTTTTGCCAACCAATTTTCTAACTCTGTAATGATATTTCTCTTAAACATGGCACAAAATTAGGGTAATTTATTGAAATAAATGGCATATATTTAGGGTAAATACTAATAAAATATGGCACACAATAGGGGTTGTTTCTATAGAAAAGCTAACATTAGTTAAATTGCGCTTTAATTTACGTAGGAGATAGAATAACTAAATCAGGTCACATGCTGTCGAGCTTCATTAAAGCAGGCAATTAGCCCACATTGCCGTTAGGGGCACCCAAACTCATAAGCGCTGTTGTTTTATACAAGCCATATTCATTTTTAATAGCCACGAAAAACTGTAACGTATCTGTAACGTTTTTTCGTGAAGTTCAACAAAAAATCCTGCGAAACTGAAATATGGAAATACTAACCTCCTGGAAGAGAGCTACTGCAGAACCGTTTTTACAGTAGAAAAGGCCATTTCTAAACAAAATAAGCCTAGCGGACATGCTAGGCTTATTGCTCCTGAGGCTGGGCTCGAACCAGCGACCCTCTGATTAACAGGCGGGTCCTCCATGCTGTAAAGTACAGCATTTCAGGCAGTTACGACCACGTTGAATTTTCTGTTACATATTAGTTACAGTTTTCAAAAACGCTTGACCAAAAATACTACTTTTTTTATTATTCTGAGCAATTAACAAGATAGCTATAGATACAAGGTTTTTACAGGGGTGATTGATAGAACTGAAAGCAAATAAAATTATGAAGATAATTCAAAAAAAGAGTGATAATGTTCAGTTATCCTTTGTTGGTAGCCAGCTCAATGTACTGCGTTAAGAATTCCGTTACCAATCTGAAGATACGCTTCCTGTTCTCAGGCATAATGCACTTTGATCATTTTATTGGCTTTTAGGCCATCTGTAAGTGCAGGGGTCATCAAATAATTTTTAAAATCTCCCATAGCGTTACCGTAATAGATACAGTTCTCTTTGTTTAACTTTTGAATAGGCGTGTCCTTCATCTCGATGTTAAATTCAATAGATTCCTGGCCTTCCGGAACGATAAGGCCACCGTCTTCAACTTTGAAATTTAACGGCAAATCAAATTCCACCAAAAATTCTTTGTTATGCATCAGCTGATTCCGCAAGTGTATCATCTCTGCAAGCCGCTTAAATGCAAAACAATCCTCGTTCATCACGAATTTTCCATTGGAGATGATATGTGGCAGGAGTAATAGTTTGTTTTTAAAACTCAACTTTATGTATTCGTCCAGATAGGTCTTGTACCGGTCCATGCCAAACTGCTCCAAACAATAATCGGCCAGAACAAAATTCAGGGAATATTCAAGCGTTGCCGAGCAAAGTGTAAAAAATGCAAAATAAGCGTATTCGGACGTGGTATCCTCTTGAATATCCTTATAGGCGGCCCGCATTTTTTTAAAATAGTCTTCGGTGCCGTTTCGCAGGTAATAGCTCTTATCGCCGGTAAGCCCAAGCCTGAGTTTCATAAACGGCTGATCCATGACTGATTTGTTTTTGATGTTTTTTAACGTTATTCAAAAAGTAACTGCTCAACCGTATACTAGGTTTTTTACTTTCCAGTTCAACGACTTTGGTGTGATATGGTATGGTGTAAATATAATGTTAAATCGATTTTATAATTAAGGTATGCGAATATTTTTTGACTCAATCATTTAGAAGTCAAGCATAAATATCCCATTATAGGTACAGTACCTTTTATATTATCTTTGACGTTGGTAGAGGCAACCGCTGAATGATAATGGAAATAAAAGACTTTTTTACGGAGCTGCTCAATAATGAAGGCACTAACATATTTCTGACCGGAAAAGCCGGAACCGGTAAAACCACGCTTCTCCAGCAATTCAAAAATACCTCAGCAAGAAACTTTGTTGTTATTGCTTTTACATCTGTAGCCGCCTTAAATGCGGGCGGGGTTACGATGAGCTCTTTTTTTCAGATACCTTTTGGTCCTATCGTTCCTGAAATCCAGGAAGACCTTTCAAAAGATCAGTTACTTCATAAATTTAGTGCGGATAAGCTAAAGCTTATCCGGGCCCTTGACCTGATAATTATCGATGAAATCAGTATGGTAAGAGCCGACACGCTGGATTTTCTTGACCTGACGCTTCGACGCATAAATTTGACAGATAAGCCATTTGGAGGAATTCAGCTTTTACTCATTGGTGATCCCCTGCAGTTACCGCCAATCAAAGAACACTGGTCAATTCTTGGTAAGTATTATCAAAGCCCTTATTTTTTTGAAAGTTTTGCCTATAAGAAATCAGGATTTGTTAATATCGAATTGGAAAAAGTTTACCGGCAAACCGATAATGCATTTGTCGAACTTTTGAATGGCGTCCGAATGGGAAACTTTACCCAACCAATGCTTGACCGGCTTAATGAGCGTTACAGCGAGACGACAGCTATTGCTGACCAGGGCTACATAACAATTACTACACATCACAAAATTGTTAACCAGATCAACCAGGAAAACCTTGATGCCCTGCCCGGTGAATTATATCATTATAAAGCTACATTCTCCGGAGACTTTCCAAGAGACGTTTTGCCGGCTGAAGAAAATCTTGCGTTAAAGGTGGGTGCACGAATAATCATGATAAAAAATGACGACTCGGGAAAAAAGGCATTTTACAACGGGCGCGCAGCGGAGATCCATGCATTAAGTGCCAATGGTATTACCATAGTCTTTTTAGACGATAACTCGCAATATAATCTGGCACCACAATCATGGCACCATGTCAAATATAACCTGGATCAGCAGACCGAAAAAGTCGCAGAGACAAATGCGGGGAGCTTTACCCAGTACCCGGTTAAACTGGCCTGGGCAATTACCGTTCATAAAAGCCAGGGGTTAACATTTGATAAGGTTGCCCTTGATATATCCGGGTGCTTTGAACCGGGTCAGGCTTATGTCGCGCTTAGCCGCTGCCGGACTATAAACGGCATTATTATGAGAAAGCCCGTTACACCCGCGAATATTCAAACCGACCCGATGGCTGTAGCTTTTATGCAGGACTTAAAAATTCCGCAAGATTTTGAAGAATTTTTAAACCAGGCTTCCGCATTGACAACGTATCAGGCAGTTCAGGAATTCTTTAATTTTTCACCAATTGAAAAACGTCTTGCAGCAATTGACCTGCTTGCAATCAATTACCCAACGCTGCTTTTCAAACAGGAAGTTTTAAACGATATCCGGAAAAATATCATAAAGCCTGCAAGGAAATTTAAACTTGAAGAAGTTGACAAACAACAACCCGAAATAGCTATTATTAAAAATGACGATTTTTCAGCGCGTGTCGTTAAAGCTGCGAACTATTTCCAGGAACAACTTATCACACATGCAGAGAAGCTTTCCGCAATGTTAGCCGAATTACCTGAAATACATGGAGATGCCGCACGCTTATCCGATTTGTTGATAGAGACAATTTACCTGTTTACTGTAAAGCAGGAGATATTTAAGGCTATTTCCCGCGATATCCCTGTTTCGGAGATAAAAAAGATAGCCGGGAACAATCGGTCCAAATGGACAACAAAGTCTGCGCCCAAAGATAAGAACGAGGTACCGCTTACCCACCCTGGTCTCTACGATGACCTGGTATTATGGCGCCGTGATCACAGCGTACGAAAAGCTATACCACCCCATATTATCATGACCGACAAAACACTTCGTAAAGTAGCTGAGAAAACACCGCGTACACTGGATCAGCTTTCCGCAATTCAGGGCATCGGCCCCGCCAAAGCAAAAGAGATCGGCCAGATGATCGTGGATGTGGTTAACAGCCATTTTGGAACTCAGCAACTTTTTTAAAACAAAACAATAAAAAAATATATTTAATATTGTGTTGACATTCAACTCAACATTTTATATATTTGTATTATGAATCAGTCATTTGGGCAACTCTTAAAAAATATTAGACGCGAAAAGGGCGTTAGCCAGCGTGATCTTGCAGATCAGGTAGGGGTAGATTTTTCTTATATCAGTAAAATCGAAAACGACCGGATGCCGCCGCCTGCTGCGGATACCATCATTAAAATCGCGCATATCCTGGAGGTATCCGAAGGTATCCTGCTGGCAAATTCCAAAAAGATCAGCACCGATATGAGCAATGCGATCAGCTCGTCTCCGTCGGCGATTAAATTTATCAATGAGGTACAGCATATGGGTTTGTCGGACAATGAATGGGAACGGCTTACACAGAGCTTAAAAAAACTAAGATAGCTATATGTCAACGCTCGTTTTATCAGGAACAGGTACGCAAAAAAGATCATCAGTAATTATACCAAATATCGATTGGTCACTTTCACGGATGCAAATCCTGGAAAGCTGCCCGCGCAAATATTACTTCCAGTATTTTGGCGGAAGGATGTCTGTTGCACAAAACGAGCCGAATAAAGACCAGATCAATTTTCTCAAGCTGCTTTCCAACGAGTCTTTGATTGT
>Ga0206833_1144_pt1 | contig 18008 bp, 14 predicted proteins | sample Alteio_BWOrgCont_32_FD_152891 | JGI IMG/M metagenome (GOLD analysis project Ga0206833, IMG submission 152891) | Enriched cells from forest soil in Barre Woods Harvard Forest LTER site, Petersham, Massachusetts, United States -... | ecosystem: Environmental > Terrestrial > Soil > Temperate forest >... | reverse complement strand
AATAAACCTTGTAACTGTTTTATTATTAGCGTCACTAAAAATAAGGATATAAGTTCCTTTGCTTAAGTAAGAAATATCAAGCTGCGTTTGGCTTGAGCTTTGTGCAACTGGTTGTATCAAAATGCTTTTACCATCTATTGTTGTAACTTCTATCTGTGCATTGCTGGCTGCTTCAGGATATGAAACAGTTATATTGTCATTCGCAGGATTCGGAAATATATTTACCGCGTTATCTTTTTCAGACAAACTGATAGGTGCAATATTGCTGTAAGTTGCCGTTCCATCTTTATCAACTTCCTGTAAGCGATAGAAAATTTTGTTTACGCCAAGCGATGCGATATTGAGATCTGTATAATTATAATTATTAACGATTGTGCTGGTGCCAATTGCAGCTACTTGACCAATTGTTGCAAAGTTTATATCATCAATGCTTCGCTGAATATTAAAATACGATGCGTTGAATTCGTAAGTTGTTTGCCAGCTTAACAATGCATTTCCTGTTAACTGATATTTGCCCGTAAAATTAAGCAGGGTAACAGGCACAACTGAATTAGGCAACAGGTTCCTGAAAACAGAAATAGTATTGCCGCCATCATTTGGTACTGCAATATCCGCTTCACCATCACCATCAAGGTCGCTCACAATTGCAGTGGATGGAAAATATCCTGTAATAAAATTAACGTTGGCACCAAACGAAGCAGCAGTGCCGGATGCATAAGTATTTTGCAGGACAGATAGTGTATTGTTAGTTGCATTTGATACAACTAAATCCGGTAAAGCATCTCCATTAAGATTGCCAGTTGCAACACTAAAAGGCGAAGTGCCGCCGGAAGAAAAATCTGTTTTTGCTGCAAATGAAATATTACCTGAAGTAGAATTATTTACCAACACAGAAACATTATTGCTTCCCTGGTTAGCAGCTATTAAATCGGTTTTGCCATCTTCATTAATATCCGCTGCTGATAAAGAATATGGGCCAATATTAGTTGCAAAATCTACATGCGTAGCAAATGAAGATGAAGTGATATTTCCGGCAGTGCTGGTGTTTCTTAATACAGATACTGTCTGCGCATTATAATTTGCAACAACCAGGTCTGGCTTTTTATCTCCATCAATATCTGTAATCGTTACAAAGTTTGGCCCGAGGCCGGTAGTAAAATCAACCGGCGCTGCAAAAGAAGAACTGGTGATACTTCCCGGTGATGAAGTGTTTCTTAATACAGATACAGTATTGCTGTAAAGATTGGTTACTGCAATATCCGGTTTGCCATCGCCGTCAATATCGCCAATTGCAACGGATGATGGAAGCGAAAGCGTATCTGTAATAAAATCTACTTTAGCTGCAAAGGAAGAACTGGTTATACTTCCGGGAACGGATATATTTCTGAAAACAGAAATGACATTTTTAAACTGGCTTGTAATGATAATATCCGGTTTGCCGTCGCCATCAATATCGCCTACGGTGATAAAAGCTGGTGTTGAATCTGTAGCAAAATCTACTTTGGCTGCAAACGAAGCAGTAGTAATGCTTCCAACAGAAGAAGTATTTCTTAATACCGAAAATGTATTGCTGTATTCGTTGGTAACAATAAGGTCTGGTTTGCCATCGCCGTCAATATCGCTCACCGCAACAATTGAAAAAGGATTTGTTCCGGTAGTAAAATTTACCAATGTATTAAATGAAGAAGCAGAAATCGGTTGCCCGCTACCGTTATTAAATATGGTATTAAATGGTTGTGCAGAATATCCGATTAAATTATTACTGGTATTTAATACACTTATTGGTTGATACGAAGCTCCTGCAGGTACTGTTATAGTAAGTGAAGTAGCTGTTGCAGCAGTTACTGTTGCTTGTGTAGCGCCGAAATATACAATGTTGCCTGCAACAGTAGTATTAAAACCTGAACCATTTATTGTTACAGAAGTACCAATAACACCGCTTGCAGGAGAAAAAGAACTGATAACAGGTTGTGCCATTACATTAACTGAAAAAATAAAAAATAAGACTGATAAGATAAACTTTACCGGCAAAGTATACTCCGGTTGTTTATATTGAATATGTTGCGGATTGTTTTTCATGATTAATTATATATAGTTAGTTCATTGTAAAATTAAAAACCCCTGTTGCCGGTTACGTTTGTTGAAATGATTTGATTGCCGCTGGTAACGGTGATCTTATAGTTACTTAAGGTTACACCTGAAGCATCTGTAATAACCAATCCTGTTTTTGCCGATATAGTAATATTTGAAAGATTAATGTTTTGTAATAAACTGTTGGATAAACCAACCAGGCTTCCGGCATTCGCTGCGCCGGTTATAGTAAGATTATTAATATAAAAACCATTCACCGCAGGGATATCAGTCGGATAGCTTGTACTGGTGCTGTAAGCAAGGTTAATAATGATTGGGTTAGTAACATTCTTCATCGTAATGTTGGAATAATAAAGATTTTGCAAAAGGCCGCCTAATCCGCTTTCAGATTTAAGCCGTATGCCATTTGTTGTACCGTTAAACGTACAACCTGTAACAGAAAGATTTCTTACACCATCGTCTGTTTCACTTCCGATAGAAACTCCATGGCCATGTAAAAAAGTACAGTTTGAAACAACAATATCCTGCGAATAATTAAGGGCAAGCGTACCATTGATCCTTCCGGATTTTATAGCAATATCATCATCGCCATTATCAATAGTGCAGTTTGTAATAAAAACATTTTTACAATCAGATGGATCAATACCATCGGTATTGGGAGAAGTTGAAGCCGCAGTGATCGTTACATTATTAATAAAAACATTTACACATTGATAAGGTACAATATGAAATGAAGGAGAGTTTACCAACGTAATTCCATCAACTGTAAAATTGGTAATGCCTGATAAATAAATAAGCCTTGGCCTGGTAAGATCATTGTTGGCATTGTAGGCATTCCACCATGGCAGGCCACTTCCATTGATAGTTCCTTTGCCGGTAATAGAAACATTTTGAAGATTTTTACCTCCGATAAGGTCCAGCAATGAACCGCCGACTGTCCAGTCACTCATATTAGTACTTGCCAATAAAGTAGCTCCGCTATCCAAATAAAGATTGACATTGCTCTTCATAGTAATTGGCCCGATGGCATAAGTGCCTGGCAATACAATTACTTTTCCGCCACCGGATGCATTGCAGGCATTGATGGCTGCCTGCAATACAGCCGTTTGCAAAATGGTATCTCCCGGAATGATGGGAGATAATTGAGCTACAGTATCTGATTGCGGCGCAGACATTGAGAAAGCATTTGTAAAACCAATCAGTAAAAAGCAAAGCAATGCCAGGCATTTGTTCAGTTGAAACATATTATTATGTATGTATTTTAAATTAAAATAAGGTGTGATAAAAGATATTATGCCGTAGAAGGATTCTTTATATTAAATCAATATCAGTACAAAACACAAAGTCAAAAAAGAAATTTCAATGGCATTAAACCGGGATGCTAAGTAAGGTAAATTCTGCTGTTGCGGAAAATTCATTTATGCAAACGTTATCACTAATGAATTGTTAACGCAAAACACAATGCCGGATTGATAAATAATCCATTAAAATCCCTGATTCAGATTAATATTCTAAATTGTAAAAAATTGCTTGTAATGAAATTGAAGTTTAATCTCACGGTTATATTTTGGTCGTTTTTTTTGATGGCGTTTGCGCAACCTGAAAAGGTTGCCGTTAAAGATGGCACGTGGACATTTACTCAATATGCATCCAATATCATCAAAATAAGCTTTAAGCCCAATGGATATATAACTAATGAAAATGTAAGCGATGCGGTAATTAAAAAACCAGTTCAGCGTATATCCATTCCCGTTATTGCAGAAGGCGATATTGTTTATGTCGGCGATCATAAAAAAATAAAAATATCAGCGCCAGCTAAAAAAGATGAGTTTAACAGTTTTGATATTATATTGAATGATTCAGAAAAAATATTCGGTGGCGGCGAACGAGCTTTGCCATTGAATAGGAGAGGTTATAAATTCAATTTATATAATAACCCATCGTACGGTTATGGCGAAGGCGCTGAGAATCTTAATTACTCCGTTCCTTTTTTTACTTCTTCCAATGGCTATGGTTTATTTTTTGATAACCCTTCAAAAGGTTACGCAGATATTGGTAAAACAAACAGCAATATTTTTGAAGCAGGCTTTGTAAGTGGTGAATTGAATGTGTATGTTATTTTGGGTAAAGATTATAAAGAGATCCTTTCATCTTATTATAAATTAACAGGCACGCAGCCATTGCCACCGCGCTGGGCTTTAGGAAATTTAATGAGCCGTTTTGGTTATAGCAGCCAGGCACAGGTAGAAAACATTTTAGATAGCATGAAAAAGCAGGATATACCTGTTGACGCAATTATTTTCGATCTGTTTTGGTTTGGCGATAGCATTAAAAGTACTATGGGAAACCTGGCATGGATAGATAAAAACAAATGGCCCGATCCTGCAGGTATGATACGCGGTTTTAGAAAACAAAATATTAATACCATTTTAATTACAGAACCATTTGTATTGCAATCATCTTTGAATTGTGAAGTGTCTAAACAATACTATGCAATTGATAGTACAGGCAATCCTTATTTGTTAACTGATTTTTATTTTGGTAAAGGAGGGTTGATTGATATTTTTAGAAAAGATGCACAACAATGGTTTTGGAGTAAATACAAAGAGCAAATGAAAATAGGAGTGGAAGGTTGGTGGGGCGATTTGGGCGAACCGGAAAAGCATCCGTCTAATATGTATCATAACTTAACTGATTTAGGTTTTAAAAGATTATTTAAAGCTGATGAAGTACATAATATTTATGGACATACATGGACGAAGATGTTGTATACTCAATATGCAAAAGATTATCCCAATAAAAGATTGTTCAGTTTAAACAGGAGCGGCTTTGCCGGAAGCCAGCGCTACAGCATCTTTCCGTGGACAGGCGATGTAAGCCGCAGCTGGAGCGGGCTTCGTGCACAGTTGCCCGTTATATTGGGAATGAGCATGAGCGGCGTGCCTTATGTACACAGTGATGCAGGTGGTTTTGCGGGTGGCGAAGGTGACAATGAATTATATGTTCGTTGGTTGCAGTTTGCGGCATTCACTCCAATATTTAAACCACATGGGACGGCATTAGATAGTGTTGATAAAAATTCATTTAGTTTCCCCAGCGAAGCTGCACTCATTACAGAACCTTATCGTACTTATGCAAAAAATATAATTGATCTTAGGTATTTATTATTGCCATACAATTACACATTGGCATACAAACAAACAAAGTATGGTGAGCCATTAATTGCACCATTGTATTATTATTATCCAAAAGATACAACAGCAGTAAATGTTGGTGATGAATTTATGTGGGGAGAAAATATTTTAGTAGCACCGGTTTTACATAAAGATGAAAAAGAAAGAGAAATTTATCTGCCTGAAGGGAAGTGGTATAACTTTAACGATACAAGTTCCGTACAAGGAAATAGCTGGATAAATGAACAAGCGGATATTTATAAAATTCCTCTATACATAAAAGCAGGAAGCATTATACCAACCTGGCTTCATATATACCAGGATACTTTTACATCTACTACTGATTACAACAGTTTAAAAGGAGTTGAAATAAGTTATTATCCATCCGAAAAAAGATCACAGGGAATTTTGTATGATGATGATGGGCATACTAAAAATGCAACCGGAGAAATTATTTCTTTTGAAGCAGTAACAAAAGGCAAAATGGTAACGATGAATATATCTACCAATAAAAAACAGCTATATCAAAAAGGTGTAATAAGAAAATTCAGGATAAAAGTAATTTACCCGATCACTTATCCAATAGTAACTGCAATGCTGAATGGTAAAAGATTTAAGAATGTACCGCTGATCTATTCAGTAGAAAATTATAATCAATATGCAACGTTTAACGAAATTGATATTAAGTTTAACGGTCAGCCTGTTAATTTACAAATGTCATTCAGTCAATAATAAATAATGAACTATCTCCAATTTGATTTTGAAACAGAAAACACTGAACAATCAGAACAATTAATTGCTTTATTAAACGAACAAAGCTTTGAAGGTTTTGAAGAAGATGAAAATTATCTAAAGGCATTTATTGCAGAAGATAAATTTGATGAAGCCGGATTTGAAAATGTTGTTGCGAAGTTTTCTTCGCTCATCTACACCAATTCAATTGTTGAAAATATAAATTGGAACCAGCAATGGGAAGAAAGTTTTCAACCAGTGATTGTGGAAGAAACGGTTGGCATAAGAGCTGGTTTTCATCAACCTATTAAAAATGTAGACTATGAAATAATCATTACTCCCAAAATGAGTTTTGGAACGGGACATCATGCAACAACATATTTGATGATACAGTTAATGTTGTCGATCGATCTTAAAAATAAGCGGGTAGTTGACTTTGGTACAGGAACAGGCGTGTTGGCAATTTTTGCAGAAAAACTTGGTGCCTCAAAAATTCTTGCAATTGATTATGATGAATGGAGCATTGAAAATGCCAGGGAAAATATCAACCAAAACGATTGTACAAAAATCACACTGCAACAAAATTCAGTTTTCCCCGACGATGCAAACTTTGATATTGTCCTTGCCAATATTACTTTAAATGTTATTTCAGCCAATATCGCTTTAATGGCGCGTTCTGTACAAAAAGGAGCTCAAATATTGCTTAGCGGTTTTTTAATAAGTGACGAAGGCGGTTTATCTGCAATACTAAACCAACACGGATTTACGTTAATGACAGTGCTGCAGAGAGGTAATTGGATAGCTATTTTAGCAATAAGATATTGATTGTCAACTACCTGCAAAAATACAGTCGGACTTATATTACCGAATTGTATTATTTAGTATCTTTGCAGACCTAATTCCCAAGGAGAAACAATGAAAGAATTATTATTAATTGTTCTTGCATACCTTATTGGTTCAATACCTACCGCCCTGCTTATCAGCAGGAATTTCTTCGGCGTAGACATACGTGATTATGGCAGCGGCAATATGGGAGCTACCAATACATATCGCACGCTGGGTTCTAAATACGGAACAATGGTAATGTTTTTTGATATTTTAAAAGGCATGCTGGCTGTTTCCCTCTATAATTTTTTGCCTTATTATTTACATAGCAGCAACATGTGGGACCGCACCAATTTTATGATTGGTCTTGGTTTGGCGGCTGTTGTTGGGCACATATTTCCAATATATGCGCGTTTTCGCGGAGGCAAAGGTGTGGCTACTTTGTTTGGAATGGTGCTGGCTGTACAACCTGTAATTGCCGGAAGCTGTGTTGCAGTGTTTTTATTAGTACTTTATTTTACCCGTTATGTTTCTTTAAGTTCCATTTTTGCCGGCTTGTCATTACCGGTTTGTGTGTTATGGATATGGAATGATGATGTAGTACTTTATCGTGTATTCGCTGTGTTAGTGGCAGCTTTGGTTATATTGACCCACCAAAAAAATATCTCACGCATTTTAAGTGGCGATGAAAGCCGTGTGCCGATCCTTAAGTATCGCGATAGGCGCAAAACACGCCGTAAGTAGTTTATATCGTTGATCTGGTATTTCTTTATTTTAGATGATGGCTTAAAAAAGAACGTATTTTTATTCTTTATATAAAAAAGAGCCTTACCTTTGCACTCCGTACCCTCATCCCGCAAGGTTATTTAACAAAGTCATTTATCCAACATTCCTTACATATAGTTTTTTAAACCAGTGTTTTTATATATAAACTCTTAAACTTTTATTATGGAAGTCTTAACGTTATCGCAGTCTTTGCCAGAAAAATTAGAATTATCTAACGAGAAAAATATTTTGATACAAGGATTGCCTTCTACGATTGAGAAACAGTTTATAAAATTCCCTTTTGCAAAAAATGTAACTCCGTTATTAAAGGTCCGCAAAATTGAGTTTGCTATGGTGTTTGCCATTAGCCAACGCCAGTTAAAAGATATTTTAGCTGATGTTATTCCTGCTTTAAATAATACTGCAAAATTATGGGTGGCTTACCCTAAGCCTGCTTCTAAAATAGCCAGCGACCTTACGCGTATCGCTAACTGGGATTGTGTTGAAAGCCTTGGCTTTGAAAATATCAGCATGATCTGTATTGACCATGTTTGGAATGCTGTGTACTTTAAAAAATTGGGTAAAGGCAACACCAAATCAAAACTTATTGCTAAAGAACTTGCCGAAGAAGTTTAATAATTAATTAGCTGCTATAGGGAATTGATATCTTTTAGCCAGCCAACTTTCTTTTACTGGTATTATCCAATTGTTTAATAATTCTTCCTTGGTTTCAATAGTGTTATTGAAATACAATGTATCCGCGTTGATAAAATTATTTTCGATAGCATAATTTATTTGAGACATTGGAAGCAATTGTACTTTCTCCTTTATTATAAATGCCAGCGTTTGCCTTTCAAATAATTGTACACTAAACTTTTGCTCGATTTCTTTTATTACACGCACGGAGCTATCCGTACTACAGCCACTAACTCCCGTAGCTGTTTCATCTGCCATTAGAACTATAAACTGACCGAAGAATAGATTCGCATAGCCTTTAACGTTAGCTCCATGGCTTTTCCATGTTTCAACAAATTGTTCTAATATAGTTTCAATTTCTAAAGCTTCACTTAGAAAAAATAATCGGCTGCTTTGATAAACCCAAACGCGGGATGTATCATGAAACTCAGTTGGAATCTGTTCCTGAAAATTTATATTCATACCACAAAATTAGCGAATGAAAATTATATATGTAAAATGGCTATAAAGATGAGCGATGATATACCGATGAAGTGATTGCGACGCAACGATGATGCTATGAAAATATATCGCTGGTATTAAAATATTATATGGATGCTGCGATCAATTCTGCAATATCCATTACTTGTACTGTGTCTTCTTTTTCATTGGCTTTGATTCCATCCGTCATCATTGTATTGCAGAACGGGCAGGCAGTTGCAATGATATTGGCATTTGTGCCAATGGCTTCTTTTGATCTTTCTATGTTGATACGAGTATCGCCTTTTTCTTCTTCTTTAAACATTTGCGCGCCGCCGGCCCCGCAACATAAACCATTGCTGCGGCAACGTTTCATTTCTATCAATTCGGTATCCAATGCTTCCAATACTTTTCTTGGCGCTTCGTAAATGTTGTTTGCTCTTCCTAAATAACAACTATCATGGTAAGTTATTTTTTTACCTTTAAAACTGCCGCCTTCTTTCATTTTTATTTTTCCTTCATCAATCAGCTGTTGTAAAAATAGGGTATGATGAATCACTTCATAATTTCCACCCAACTCTGGATATTCATTTTTTAAAGTATTGAAACAATGCGGGCAGGCAGTTACAATTTTTTTAATATTGTAATTATTGAGCAACTGTATATTTTGATACGCCATCATCTGGAACATAAATTCATTGCCGGCACGCCTTGCAGGATCGCCGGTACACATTTCTTCTTTGCCTAAGATGGCATATTTAATTTCTACCTTATTTAAAATGGTGGCAAATGCTTTGGTGATCTTTTGTGCGCGTTGATCGAAACTACCGGAACATCCAACCCAAAATAAAATATCAGGGCTATCGCCGTTTGCAACCATTTCCGCCATTGTAGGTATGTGCATAGCCTCGTTTATTTGTTTAACAAATGTAATTAATTGTATTAGCTGCCGGTTTGATATTTACGGTTTATTTTTGATGATATTTTTTGCTGTTGAAAAATCTATTCAAAAAAATTACTCGTTGGGAAGCATGGCCGTTTAAGCTTTTGTATGCGCCCATATCTTTTTGTTGGTTATGGTATATTATTAAATCAAGAAGTGTTTGGTTCTTTACTCCGAGCAATCCCAAGCTTACTTTTGGCGGCATGGAAGGTGAACCCAAAAAAGAAATGTATGATTTGTTGCCCAAAGAATTATATCCAGCTACATTCAATGTTTTGCCTGGTGAAGATCTTTTGGTTATTAAGAATAAGTTATCATTATACAATATTAATTACCCATTGATAGTAAAACCCGAAATTGGCGGACAAGGGATTTTATTTAGAAAATTAGATACTGAACAGGAGTTAAGCAATTATCATTCAAAAGTACCGGTTGAATATATTGTACAACAAATGGTGCATTACCCGATGGAAGTAAGTGTCTTTTATATCCGTTATCCTGATAAAAACAAAGGCACAATTACAGGTTTTTTACATAAGATACCATTGCAGTTAATTGGTGATGGTGAACACACTTTGGAGCAATTGATACAACAACATCCCAAAGGAAATAAACGAATAGGGGAGTTGTACAGCAAGCATAAAGTAAAGTGGAACGATATAATTCCCTCAGGCGAAAAATATATGCTTAGTTATGCGGCTAACCATAACCGTGGCGCACGTTTCGTTGATTTGAAAGATTATATTGATGACAAGCTTATCAGCATTTTTGATAGGATAAGTATTGATATAAATGATTTTTTTTATGGCCGATATGATATTATGTGTAACAGTATTGCTGATCTAAAAGACGGAAAGAATTTCACGATCCTTGAGTTCAATGGCTGTGGTGCAGAACCGAACCATTTTTATGATACTGGTTATACATTGCTACAGGCATATAAAGAAATATTAAAACACTGGAAAGCTTTATACGAAATAAGCAACTACAACAAACAAAAAGGAGTAAAGCCCTGGACATTTAATAAAGGAAAAAAATTTTTAAGCGATACAAAAAAGAGCGCAGCACACATGAAAAAAATAGATAAAACTATTTAAGTAGTAAGTATTAGGTTATATGTAAAAAACCTACTTAATACCTAATACTCACTACTTATCACTTATTATAAATGCAAAAACTAATACGTATATTCTTTTGGGGAATGCTGATCAGCTTTCTCGGTTCATTGCCGCTTGGTACATTGAATGTTGCAGCTATGCAGATCGGCATCCAGGAAAGTATCCGCAATGCTATTCTTTTTTCATTGGGTTCTTTGTTAGTAGAAATGGTTTATGTACGCATATCATTGATTGGTATTGATTGGATACGCAAGCAGGAACGTTTAATGAAAATAATGGAGTGGGCAACATTAATTATCATACTTGCACTTGCAACAGGTAGTTTTATCGCGGCAGCAAAAGGCGGCGGCCATACAAAAAATGTATTTCTTCAAAATAATATGAACCGGTTTTTATTAGGCATGTTAATGTGTGCCGTTAACCCTGTGCAAATACCTTTTTGGTTTGGCTGGAGCACGGTTTTATTTACTAAAAAAATATTACATCCGTTAAAAGCTCAATACAACAGTTATATCACTGGCATTGGCATTGGCACTTTTGCCGGCAATTGTGTTTTTATTTTTAGTGGACAATGGATAGTACAAAAGATTGCCAAAAGCCAGGATTATTTAAACTGGGTTATTGGTGCCATATTTACCCTTACAGCAATCATTCAGTTAATAAAAATGCTGAGGAATAAAGATGCAGTATATAAATTTACACATGAGAATAAAACTGCTCTTTAAAATTAATTAATAGTAGTTTAAAAAATCTTTTATTATATTTAAATTGAAATTATGGCTATTAAAACGGCTTTATTCTTGCGCTGAAACATAAGGTAGCTTCCACAATCAGCAGCTCAACGCGCGTAAAAGCAAAATATGGATACGAAAAAGAATTTTTTATTTTTTCTAACGCCTTGCATCATCGCAGCCGTAGGGCTTTTCGTAATGATGGTTGATAGTATTGTTTTCTTAAAAAGATCAAAAGGCGATAGCTACACCGGCATTATTGTAGCGTTGCCTTTTTTTATAGTTTATCTTATTACCGATTATCTTTTACGTCGTTATTTAAAGAAAAACCTGGTACTTATCTGGGTCATCGAAATAATAATCCTCATATTATCGGCCATACTTTTTAGTAATTATTTCCCGTTCAAACAGTTTACTGTGCAGCATTAAAAAATGATTTTTATTTTTCTTTTGTAACAAGCATTTGTATTTCAATTAAGCATCGTTGTGTCACTCACTTGTACAGCATCGCATTATTGATGCTTTATCCAATTAATAAATTTCATGCTTTCATTTTTAATTTCTTCATTTAAAAAACAGTTCTTCTAATTAAATGAACAACTAAATATTTTTTATACTTTCTTTGCTTTGTGAAACAATTCAGGCATACGCAACAACATCGCCCCAAAAAAAATACATTGGTTATCGGCCCCAAGGCAATAATCGAAGCATTGGAATCCGGCAAACAATTAGAACGTATTTATCTGCAAAGCGCCATCCACGGCGCTATGGTAGATGATGTTCGCAAAGCCGCTGATAAATACGCGGTACCAATAAATAAAGTACCAATCGAAAAGCTGAATAGTTTTAATATAAGCAACCATCACGGCTGCATAGCCGTAATATCAAAAATTCAGTACCAGGATTTACAACAGGTCATCTCATTCATCGTAGAAAAAGGCGAAACGCCCTTGTTTTTATTATTAGATGGAATAACAGATATACGCAACATTGGAGGTATTGCACGAAGCGCATTTTGTTTTGGCGTAAATGCCATCATCATTCCCGATAAAGGCGTTGGCGCATTAAATGAAGATGCGATATTAACGTCGGCAGGTGCTTTAGAAAAAATACCCGTGTGTCGCGTAAACAGTTTAATGAAAGCTGTTGACGACTTGCATTTAAATGGCATAAAAGTATTTGCCAGTGAAATGAAAGCAACAAAAAATATATATGATATCAACCTCGCAGAGCCATCTGCAATAATAATGGGCGGTGAAGAACATGGCGTATTTCCGGCATTGATGAAAATATGCGATGACCAGTTCAAGATACCAATGACCGGTGATTTTGAATCCCTGAATGTATCCGTAGCCACCGGTATAATTTTATATGAAGCAATGAAGCAACGCCACTAAACCTTTTACATTTTTTCCAGTCTTATTATCAGGTTTGTAAGAACAACAAGCAGTACTTAAATGTTAAAAATTAAACGGATAACATTTGATACAGAAACACTTCAATAATTTTATATAAAATTTTATGTTATGAACACAATTAAAAAATATTTCTTCGGCTTGTTTTTAGTAACAGGGTTACTATTGCTTGCTTCAACGGATGTAAGTGCGCAAAGAGGAGGAGGCCATGCAGGTGGCGGTGGTGGAGGCGCTCATTTCAGCGGTGGTGGCGGAGCCCGTTCGGGCGGTTTCAGTGGCGGCGGAAGGTCAGCATCATTCAGAGGCGGATCTTCAATTGGCAGCAGGCCTGCTGCATCGTATAGCAGTCGTCCGGCATCCGCAGGCAGGGCAGGTTATGCAGCCCGTCCCGGCATAGGTGGGCGTGGCGGTTATGCTGGTCGTCCGGGAATTGGCCGTGGCGGTTATGCCGGCCGTCCTGGTTACGGATATGGCCACTATGGTGGTTATCATTATGGTTACGGTGGTTATTGGGGTCGTGGCTGGCGTGGTTATTACCCTTTTTATCCGGCATTTGGTTTTCGTTTAGGGATATTACCACTTGGATATTATAGTTTTTATTGGGGTGGTTATCCTTATTACTATTATGATGGAATATATTATCAGCCTTATGGTGATGATCAATACCAGGTTGTAGAACCTCCTTTGGATGCCGCTGTAACCCAGTTGCCTTCAGAAGCAGTGCCAACCGTTATTGACGGACAGATTTATTATGAATTTCATGGTACTTATTATAAACAACAAATATCCGCAGATAATCAGCTTTCTTATATTGTTGTTGGCAGGGATGGTGTGTTAGATGACGGAAGTAACAGCAATGATAATGGTGCTGCTGCTCCTCAGGATAATTATAATGACGTTCCACAACAAGCTCCGGTACAAAACAAAGAAGGTGATAAAGTAAGCCAGTTACCTGATGGAACAAGGCCGATTGTTATCAATCAGCAAAAATATTTTGTTGATCCTTCAGGAACATATTACCAGGAACAGGTTGATGGTAATAAAGTAACTTATCTGGTAGTAGGGACAGAATCAACTCCGCAACAATAATTTTAAATATTAAATTATAGCATGATGAACAGGTGAAAGCCTGTTCATTTTTTTTGAATATTATAGATCGAATATTTTCTACAATATTTTTATTTGATTAATTCTACGCTTTGATAAAAGTTTGATAGTAGTACAACCGTTGAAGTGATTGCGACGCAACGATGATGCTATGAAAAACCAAAGCTGGTATCTGAAATAAATTAATTCGCCCGGTTGCGTTCATCCTGATTGCCGGACTGATGCTCCTGCCTGTTTATTTTGCTGTTGCCGAATTTATAACTTGCCGAAACCCTGAACTGGCGGTTGTCGTAATAATTATTTTGTATTTGCTGAATACCATTTATCACCGTATAAACCTTTGGTACTGAAGTTTTCAACGGATCATTTGCATTGAATGCAAGTTGTAAATTTTTGTTCAATAACAAAAGCTTAAATGAAAAACTCAAATTATAAAATTCCCCGTTTTTATTAATGTCTTCAACAGCCGGAAAAACATAGAAAAAATCGACACCGGCCATAACCGTTTTTTGTTTATTTAATGTTGCCTGGTTATCTGTTTCAAACCAAGTGCCAAAGCCGGTTATCGTAGGCAATGTTTGCGGCAATGATGATTTGGAATCATTATAATACATGCAAAGCGATTCAATACTTTGCAGCCATTTTATTTTAGTCCACGTATAAGAAGTGTTCGACAAATAAGTATCGCCTGTTATAAAATTTAATGGTTCAGTTACTGCTGTATCCGATCCGTTTTGTACAAAAGTTACCTGCCTGAACCTGTTATTTTCATCATTAAAAGACAATGATGTGGTGAAATTATTATTGTATGTATATGATATTTCTATATTGTTGTTATACGATGGTTGCAAAAAAGGATTGCCTTCAGAATAAGTATAAGGATTGCTGTAAAGACGGAATGGATTGAGGTTCCAATAGCCTGGCCGGTTAATTCTTTTGCCATAGTTAAGCGTGAAAACATTTTTATCATTTAAATTATAACTGATATACATTGTTGGAAATATTTTGAAATAATTGTTTGGAGGATTTACTTGTGTTACGTCTGCAACAGAGATTGACTCGCCGGTTGTTTGTGTGTATTCGCCCCTCAAACCTAACTGGAATCCCCATTTTTTAATTGTCCTGTTAATATTAAAATACAATGCCTGTGTATTTTCTGTATAATTAAACTGATTGGATTGAGTGCTGTCGATCTGGTAATTGTTATTCATCAATTCGTAAAACCCAACATTGCTTTTGTTTTTTATAAAAGATAATTTTCCACCAAAACCAATTGTATATTTTTTATACGGAAGATCAACATCTGCTTTTAATGTATAGATATTACTTGTTTGTAAACTGCTTGAAAGATCCTGTGTAAGTGAATTAGGTTCCAGCAATCCTGTGGAATCATAACTTGTATTTTCAAAAGTACGTTGCAGGTCACTTTCGAAATTAAAGAAATCGCCGTTTATGGTAAGTTGTTTTCCGTTAGCGCCAAGCGATTGTTTCAGATAAATATTTGCTGCATTGGAATGTGAATGCATGTTGATATTTGCATTGGTTGTAAGAGTTGAATCAATACTATTTAATTTATTATAAATGGGTGTTACCGCATATTCATCAAAATGATTGCTTGACGTATTACCATTATAAGATACCCCTATCAATGTATTTTTTGAAGCCTGAAAGTCCACGCCGCCCTGGCCGTTTAATGATTTGGAAAAATTATGCAGGTTATCTTTTACGTCCCATGTTTGTGTTGAATAAAAAATAGAACGTTGCAAAAGGATTTGCCTTGAACCATCGCTGGCATTTAGATTAGCATAAAATTTAAACTTTCCTTTATTATAATTTATATTGCCGCCACCAAAGCCTGTTGGATAAGTTGCTTGCGTATAACCCAGCCGCACAGTGCCGGTGTAACCTTTTTTGGCTGTCCGTTTCAGGTAATATAATACATATCCCTTTTAATAATCAATTGGCAGGTATGTATACTATTCAACTATTTAATTACCTTGGCCAGCCAGTCTATAGTTCTTTAATTAATGTAACAGATGGTAATATGATTTATCCTTTACAATTAAACAAAAAACCATCTGCCGGTTGTTATCAATTAGAAATAATAAATAACAATGGAGTGCGGTTATTGCATAAAATTATAGTTGAATAACGACAAGGATTTTAATTTATTACTGCTACAGTTATTCTTCAGACAAATTTATCCTGCTATCATTTTGTCATAAATTTTATAATCATTTAATTAAAGATAATCCAGAAAAGAACTCCGGTTTCTATTCTTTTTTAAGGTTGTAATTGTACAAATAAGGGCTTCATTGTTCTTCGTATTTGCCTAAACCAAACAAAAGCTTGTAATTGTTTGATTTTTTTGAAATAAATTGCAGCCTATCAAGTTATCAATAAAAAAATATTGTCGGTGCTATAAGCCTATGAATACCGGGACAAAATATATATTAGCTGGTGTTTTTTCTTTAGTAATTATATCTCATTGTTTTTCTCAATCTATTGCAACAGCAAAGTTGGATGAGTTAAATAGAACGATGGAAAAAGCTGCGGATTATGATAAAGAAAAACAAGCCGTAATTGCAGACATTCAAAGGGAAATGTTATCAGGTTCTTCGAATGATTTATTAAGGCAATATGATTTTTGTATCAGGTTATATAATAATTACAAGGTTTTTAAATATGATTCAGCTTACGAGTATGCACGTAAAAGTCAGGCCATAGCATACCAGTTACAAAGTCCAGCGAAAATAGCATACTCAAGTATTTTATTAGATTTTACATTGCTTTCTTCAGGTATGTTTAAAGAAACGGATGATTCTTTAAAAGCCATTCAAACCAGAAACTTAGATGACAGTATAAAAGCAGAGTTCTATGCATTAAAAGCAAGGTGCTTTTATGATCTGGCCGATTATGCAAACGATGCATACCATACTCCTGCTTATAATATTGAAGGCGGAGCTTATGTAGATACAGCATTAACATTATTTTCTCCCGCATCTTTTTCTTATTCTTATTATACCGGGCTTAGAGATATACGTTCGGGCAATATAGCAGAAGCCCAAACCAATTTTGAAAAACTAATTGCAGGTGGCGGATTATCAGAACATGAACTGGCTTTAACTACTTCTACTTTAAGCGATATTTATATTCAGCATAATAATACAGACTCGGCGATCTATTTACTTGCCATTGCAGCTATTGCAGATATACAATCATCTACCAAAGAAACGTCAGCTATGCTAAACCTGGCGCAGTTGTTATATAAAAAAGGTGATGTAAAAGATGCATCAAAATATATTGAATTTGCTATTAATGACGCAGCATTTTATGGAGCACGCCAACGTAAAGTACAATTGATAGCTATTCTGCCTTTGATTGAAGCAGAAAAAATAAACCAGGTAGAATCCCAAAAGAAGATACTTATTACGTATGCAGTAGGTATTACATTCTTACTTGTCATTGTTATTCTATTGGCGATTACTGTATATCGCCAGGTGGCTAAATTAAAACAGGCTCAAAAAATCATCTATGAAGCACATCTGAAAGAGCATGCAATAAATCAGCAGTTGGCAGAAACCAATACAAAGCTTTCGGAAATGCATATAAAAGAACAGCACATAAATGAAGCATTAGCTGAAACAAATGGAAAGTTATCAGATGTAAATACCAAACTAACCGAAGCTAATAAAATCAAGGAAGAATATATCGGCTATTTTTTTAATGCTAATTCAGAGTTTTTTAACAGGATAGAACGGTTTAAAAAATCGGTGGAGCAAAAAATTGTTGACCGTAAACTTGAAGAAATAAAATTCCTGGTTAATAATATAAATCTTAGAAGAGAAAAAGAAGATTTGCTACGAAATTTTGATAAAGCTTTTTTTGAAACTTTTTCCACATTTTGTAAATGAGTTTAATACACTATTTAAAGATGAAGATCATGTTGTTTT
>Ga0206833_1143_pt1 | contig 18098 bp, 12 predicted proteins | sample Alteio_BWOrgCont_32_FD_152891 | JGI IMG/M metagenome (GOLD analysis project Ga0206833, IMG submission 152891) | Enriched cells from forest soil in Barre Woods Harvard Forest LTER site, Petersham, Massachusetts, United States -... | ecosystem: Environmental > Terrestrial > Soil > Temperate forest >... | reverse complement strand
TCACCAGCGGCCCTGGTGGCCCTGATCAGGCAACCTTGTGAGTCTGTTTGCCGCTCATCGACTGGTTGTGCGCCTGAAACGGAATAACTGAAAAACCATCCTGGGCGGAAGGTGAGATTGGATGGTTCACGACGACCACATCCGCCCAATTCCGCCCGCGAAATTCCATCACATCGCTGCAGTCCTCAGCTATGGGCCGGTGACCCTCTTTCCAGAAGTTCGCCAGCACGTACACCAGAAATACGACACCCAAGCCGTTCAACACAAGAAAGATTGTCGTGGCCATCGGATCCCCTTCCATCGCCGGGTGAGTACCTCATGGATTTGGTTTCCTCTCCGCATCCTGCCTGGTGATTCATGTACGGCCGTCACCCGAAGCAGAAACCTGGTCCATGCGATATGGCGATATGTGCCGATTGTGAGCACTACAGTCAGTGCGCCTTATCACCCTTTAACGCCTCTCAGATCACCTCTCTGAGCTCCTGACCTACAGTTCGATCATGCGTTTTCCCAAGTTAGGAAGTCATGCACGGCGCGTAAGGATTCTGTAAGACAGCGTACAGGACCCTCTAAGTCCCCTTGTTCCAGCCGGGATGCGCCCCTACAATGGATACTTCTTGTTTATGTCCCCCTTCCCACAAAGTCACCATTCGAGACGACTCGCGGAAATTCTACTTTTCGCTTTACTATGCGCAGTCGGCGCCTGCGCTCAAGAACGCGCCGATTGCCGCGCTTTTCGCAGCGCCCTGCTTCATTCTTCCGTGCACTATTGCGTATACCTGCCGGCCAGTTATTCTGCGCCGGAAGGAAAGACCAGAAAATATCCGGTGCTCTACCTGCTGCACGGACTCGGCGGAAATGAGCAGGCCGCAGCTTTGGACGGGGAGTGGAACGCCCTCCAGGATTTACGCAGCACGCATAAGGTGGGTGACTTTTTAGTTGTGGCACCGGATGGTTGGGACACGTTCTACATCGATTCGCGCGACGGCAAGACCCCGTACGGCGAATTCTTTCTGCGCGAATTCCTGCCGTTTATTGAGCGTACTTACCGAGTCCGCACGGAACGTGCCGAGCGTGGCATCACTGGCTTCTCCATGGGCGGTTACGGCGCTCTGCGCTTTGCCTTCGCGCATCCGGAGCTCTTCGGCTCGGTGAGTGCGCACAGCGCGGCATTGGAGCGCGATCCGCCGCAGGGTGTGGGTGCGGTCGCCTCCTCGGGAAATCCCGCCGCGCAACTTCTGGAAAAAGTGTTTGGATATCCGATCGACCGCAAGTTTTGGGATTTGAACAGCCCGTTCGTCCTGGCGCGAAAGAATGCCGCCGCCGTTGTGAAGATGAAAATCTATTTCGATTGCGGCACTGAAGATTCTTTTGGTTTCTATCGCGGCGCAAGCGAATTACACGACATGCTCGACTCCCTGAAAATTCCGCACGAGTTTCACCTCTACCCGGGCGGGCACAGCGTCCGTTACTTGCTGGCTCACCGCGAAGCCTCCTTTGAATTTCACTGGCGCGAATTCGACTCCGTGCACGTTTCTGAAAAGCCGCCCCAGTAGCACAGGCACTCTGCCTGTGCGGTTTTCGAGGCGTAAGCGGAGCTGCCGCTTAATGTAAATCGCAAAAACCGCACAGGCAGAGTGCCTGTGCTACTGAAGTCACGTTCAATGACAATTGTCGTTGCTAATAGAAGCACCGCTGGAGTAAGATGCCGCCCACGCGGTGAAGTCCTCCCCCTCCAGGAAGCCGCGCAAGAACCGCTTGCGGGATGAGTTTTCCCGGCACCCTCGCAGCGCGTTGAAGTGTGCAGCGGCCTGTCGTTCAGATCATTCGGATTTCCCTGCGTTCGCAACGGGCGTCAATACGCATTCCCGCTGACGATGGAAAGGGAGGGGGCCGTGCGCATTCTTATTGCTATCCCTATCATCGCGCTCATTTTCACGATCTCTTCTTCGACACTCAATGCCCAAACCACGCCCCCGCCCGCCTACCTCTATCTGTTGGAAAGCAACGGGACCAACCTTGGCACTCTCCATGTATTCACCGTGAATCCCACGACAGGCGCCCTCGCCGAAGTAAGTGGCTCACCCTTCAATGCCGGCCTCAATCCGCAGCAGATCCTCATCGCCTTCCCGGGAAGTTTCATTTATGTGATCAACCAGCAGTCACAGGACATTACAGGGTTAGCCATCAATCCCTCCACCGGCGCACTGACTCCGCTCCCCGGTTCGCCTTTTCCCATCGGCTCCAACCCCGTGACTGCTGGCGTTGACCCAACCGGCAGATTCTTATACGTCTTTGCCACCAGCCCCTTCTCGAACACAGCCGATGAATATCTTTACGAATATGCGATTGACAGCTCTTCAGGATTCCTGACCCTAACGAGTTCCTCCCCCACAACCTGGGAAAACGGCCAAGCGAACACGATCGTTTCGATGGCGTTTAACCCGACGGGAAGCTATGCCTACCTCGGTCAGGTTTCGAGCGGCAACTTGGGCGCCACAACATTGATCTGCTCCGTCGATTTCAACACCGGGGAGCTCACAAAAATCGGATCGGTAAAGCCTGCTACTACCGGGGAATCGAATCATATGGTTGTTGCTCCGAATGGCAGCTTCCTATTTTCGGTCGATTCTCCCTTCGATTATGGCGACGCATTTACGATCAATTCCAGCAGCGGGGCAATCACTGAGATTGCCGGCTCCCCGTTTCCACTGCCAAATAATCCCTTTTCCCTCGTGGTAGATCCGTCCGGAAATTATCTCTATGTCGTCAATCAGAACGAGGCCTATCAGACCAGTTATCCTCCCAGCCAGTATGACGGCAGCGTTTCCGCCTTCTCCATAAATGCGGCGTCAGGGGCGCTCGCGCCACTTGCCGGCTCGCCCTACACGGATGGGATTAATCCCACTTCCATCGCGATTGATCCGACCGGGGGCTTCGCCTACACTGCGGCCACCAAATACACAACCGGTTATACGGCGTTCGCACAGATCCTGGGCTTCTCGATCAACTCCTCCACGGGAGTTCTGACGCCATTCTCTTCCGCCTCATTCACAGATACGGTGCAAAGCAACGGCTCCCAGGTTGCGATCTCGAGCGGCCCGCCTGCGGCGCCGAATCCCGTGCCCGTGATTTCCTCGCTCTCGCCTTCGTCGGCGGTTGCGAATTATCTCCCCTTTGTCCTGCAGGTGAACGGGTCTAACTTCGTTCCCGGCGCTATCGTGTATTTCGCAGGGCAAACCAGGGCCACGACCTATGTGAGCGCGACGCAATTGACCGCCAATATGCTGGGCAGTGATGTGGATAACAGCGGGACTGCCGTCGTCTTCGTGTTCAACCCCCTCCCCGGCGGTGGCCCTTCGACATCCGTTGCATTCCCCGTATCCGCGCCCGCCCCGGTCATCAACTCGATCTCTCCATCGAACGTCACCGCAGCCGGTCCCGCTTTCTCTCTATTTGCGATCGGGACCGGCTTCATAACCAGCTCTGTGATCAACTTCAACGGTACCCCTCTGACAACGAATTTCTCCGGTCCGACCTCCATTTTTGCCGAAATTACGCAGGCCCAAATCGTGGCCCCGGGAACAGCCACGATCACGGTGGACAACCCATCCAATGGCGTCGCAGGCGGAGGATTTTCCAACACGGTCTCGCTCACCATCGCGCCGCCCAATCAGCAGCCGATCCTCACCAGCATCTATCCGCCCAGCGGGACAGCCGGAGGGCCCGCGTTTACCCTCACTCTGACGGGCAGCAGTTTCGTGCGGGGCGCAACGGTCAGCTTCAACCTGATCAGTGTCCCCACCACATTCGTCAACTCCGGCCAACTGACTGCCTCGATTCCGGCGAGCGCAATTGCGATCTCTGGAAGCCCCGAAGTATTCGTGACAGACCCGGACGGCTTCGCTTCCTCGTCGATACCATTTACGATCACTCCCGGACTTGCATCCCTCTCCCCAACAAGCGTGGCAGCGGGCAGCAACGCGCTCAACTTGAATGTGATCGGGACGGGTTTTGTGTCGGGTTCTACTGTGCTTGTGAATAGCGCCGCGCGTGCAACGACCTTCATGAATTCCAACCTGCTGGTGGGTATGTTGCAGCCCAGCGATCTCGCGCAAAGTGGCACGTTGATCGTCACGGTCATGAATCCGCCTCCTGGCGCCGGAGCGACTGGAACGCTTCCCCTGATCGTGACGGGCTACAACATAGCCGCCGCAACTTCCAGCCAGACAGTATCGGCTGGGAACACGGCGAACTTTAGCTTGACGCTCACACCCACGAACGGCACATTTGGAAATTCCATCGGATTCTCTGTTTCGGGATTGCCGACTGGCGCGGCAGCGACTTTCTCGCCACCGTCGATTGTGCTTTCGGGCAGCGGGAACTCGGAAGTCACCCTGGCTATTTCCACGACTTCGCGCTCGACGGCCTCTTCGCTCGCGATTTCCCGACCGGCGGTCCTTCGAGGCTTTTCCAACAGGGAGGCAGCCGCCGTGCTTCTCCTCCTCTGGGGCCTGCTTCTGCCGTTATTCCGATCCATGTGGCGCAGCTATTCTAAAATTTTCGGGGTGTGCAGAGAGCGAAATCCGGCGCGATCCGTGGGCGCAATGGCCATGGCCTTGGTTTGCTTGACGGCTGGTCTCTGCGGATTCCAGCAGGGCTGCAGTACCAGCACCACGGCCACCCCGTCGGCACCTGCCGCTCTGCCGCCCTCCAACATTGCAGGCAATTGGACGTTTTCGACTAAATCCAGCGTGTATCCACTCCAGACTACGATAGCCGGAGCCGTCGCCCAATCGGGCGCTAACTTCTCCGGATCGCTGAATATTTCGGGAACAACCTGCGACCCGGCGGGGACAGGTAGCGTGTCAGGGACGATGACGGGAAGCTCGATGACGGCATCGCTGGTTGAAAATGAAGCGGACAATAACAGCCAGACGATTTCCCTGAACGGAACCGTCTCCCCGGACGGAAATTCGGCAAGCGGAAGCTATGCTGCGGCGCAGGGCGGGTGCACGAATGGCGATACGGGTACATGGGCTGGCACGAGGGCAGCAAGTGTAGGCAACCCCAACGGGACACCGGCGGGAACCTACTCGGTCACGGTAAATGCGACCTCAGGCAGCGATGTGATCACCACCACCGTAACGCTCATAGTTATGTAATAATTCATTTCGTGTTTTTATCTGGGCTGAGAATTTTAAGGAGTAAAGGCGTCGCCTCCGATCGTCCGAATCGGATGAGGCGCGCATCGAGCGCTCGCACGCGCCTGGCGCTCGGGGGATTGTTTTTTGTCGCCGCTTTGGCAGGGAACGTCGCGGTCCGCGCGCAGGATTCGCCACAGAATCCGCCGGTGCCGGTCTCGCCTCCTCCCGCGAACATGCCCGGGCAGGTCGTCCTGAATCCCTCCGGTCTCTGCGAGCAACCGCCTCCCATGGTCCAACTGAAGGATTACAATGGGCCCTTTCACAAGCTCATCGGCACGTTCACGCAAAAGCTCGACCGCCAGTCGGTTCGCGATCCGCACTACAGGCCAGGTTTTGTCCTTTGCTCGCTGGGAGTGAAGGACAAATTCTTTTTGTTCCTTCGTGACTCCGTCGACCCCGAAACTTTCTTGAGCGCCGGTTTCAACGCTGGAATTTCCCAGGCGGAAAATGACGATCCGTCCTTCGGACAGGGCGGCGCGGGATACGGCAAGCGGCTGGGCGTCAGCTACGTGGATGAAGTACAGTCGCGATTTTTCAAGGAATTCGCCTATCCGACGATTTTTTCCGAGGACCCGAGATATTACCGCATGGGGCAAGGCCCAAAAGGGCGTCGATTTATGCACGCCGTGAAACACGCGTTCGTCGCCTATAACGATCATAGCCGGCCGATGTTTAATTATTCCGAATGGCTGGGAGAAATCAGCGGGACTTCGCTCGCCAATCTCTATCATCCGGGAAACAAGCGTGGCGTCGGGCCCGCAGCGGAAAGAATCTCGATCGATGTGGCCACGGATATCGGCTTCGATGAACTGCGGGAATTTTGGCCCGAGGTGGCGCACAAATTGCGACTACCATTCCGCTATCAGAACGAGCAAGCGACTGCCGCCCCGCCTGACGGAAAGTAACGCCTAGCAACACGAATCTCCCGAAAGGGAGTTTTTGGATTTTAGGTTTCGGATCCCGGGTGCCGCACCCTTGCCGCATTTGCAAGGGTGCGGGTTTTCGTCCCGGTTATCGCAGCGCTCATCGCCAGCGCGAATTTAAACCCGCACCCTTTGAAATGCACAAAGGGTGCGGCACCCCAAAACGCACGTCCAATCCTTGGACGATCAGGCTAGCTTTCCGACGTGCTTTTCTAGCAGGCTCCAGGCTTTTTCTCCTACCGTATCTTTCCACCGGGCGTAATAGGCAGCGAGGCGCGGCCGGAACGAGGAGGTGTCCGCTTCGTTGAAGGTCATGCCTTGCGTGGCGAGCTTGGTGCGAAATTCCGTATTCAGGGCGGCCAGTTCTTCGCGCTGTTGACGCACATACTTGACGGCGTTGCGCTCGATGATCGACTGTACGTCGGCCGGGAAGCGCTGCCACAACTTCCAGTTAGCCATCAGGTTGAATCCGGACCAGCCATGATTCGTCAGGCTCACGTATTTCTGAACTTCGTAGAGTTTTAGAAATTCCGCGACAGCCAGCGGGTTGGTCTGCGCCTCCGCTGTGCCGCTTTTCAACGTTTCATAAAGCTTGTTGAAGTTGGCGACGACGGGGGCGGCGCCCAATGCCTTCCAAGCTTCCACGTAGATGGGCGCGTCCGGCGTGCGAATCTTCAGTCCCTGCAAATCATCGACGGCGCGGATCGGGTGCGTCGAGCAGGTGATCTGGTGGAATCCGTTGTCGAAGCATCCCTTCGGAACGGCATAGATGCCCTTGGTTTTCATCTCTTCGCGCAAGTAATCGCCTAAGTCGCCGTCGAGTGAGCCGAACACTTGCTCCGGTGTGCGGAAGGCGAAGAGCAGACCCTGGACGTTGCAAGAGGGAACGAGATTGCCAATCGAGCCGCCATTGAGCGTGAAGAAATCCAGTTCGCCGCTGGCCACCATGTTGAGTGCGGCCGGATCTCCGCCCGCGAGCTTGTTGTTGTCAGGAAATGTTTGGACGGCCACGCGGCCGTTCGTTTCGGTTTTTACGGCGGCCCACATGGCGTTCAGCCATTTATCCAGCGGGCTGTCAGCCGGTTGGTTGTGGAATTGGCGCAGCTCAAATTCGGCCGCGCGTGTGCCCCGGCTTAACAGCAAAATGCCGCCGGCGGCCATCAGGCCGCCGGTAAATTTTCGTCGAGAGATTTCGCGAAACATCAATTTTCCGCCCCCCCCAGTAGCACAGGCACTCTGCCTGTGCGCTTTTCGCAATGTCAACTCAATCGGCGGTGCCCCATCAACCTCGAAAACCGCACAGGCAGAGTGCCTGTGCTACTTACCCCATCTGGCTCAGCGATCTCCCAAAGTAAAAGCTGCGCGCGGTCTGATCGTCCCAGCCAACGTTGCAATGCGGGATTGACCATTTCGCGACCTTGGTAGGTTCGGTTACAGGTTTGCCCAGCGCGGGGCACGACAGGCAATAGCTGCCTGTATGAGTCGCAATCCAAATCAGGTTGCGGTCGAACTCGACGAACACATTTTCCGTCGTCCCGCGCCACCAGGATTCGTAGTTCTCAATTTCGCCTTCCAGCGGCGGAACGAACCACGCCACTTCCTTGGGCGCCGTCGGATCGGAAATATCGAAAACGCGCACGCCGGCGTTGAACCAGGCAATCACCATGATTGAGGGATTCGATGTGCCCGGCGCGAGCCAGCATTGCGTGTTGTGCGATCCGAAGCGTCCGCGCGCGAAGCAGAAGTCCGTGTACGGAGCATCAGGCGGCGCCGCCGGGCGCGGAAAGAAGCCGATGATTTTCGGATTCTTCGGATCTTTCACGTCCAGCATGTAGGGCGTGTGATAGTTCTCCCGGCAATCTGCTTCCAGCGCTTCGTGCACGGCGACGATTTTGTTCATCAGCTTCGGATGGGCCGCGTCCGCAATCACTGGATAGCACGTGTGGAAGGGAATCGTGCCGAACGTATCGAATTCATATTGCACGTGGCCATACGGCTTGGGATTTTTGATGTCCGACAAATCCATGCAGTACATACCAAAGGCGCCAAATCCGCCGTAGCCGATTGTGCCGCCGTCTTCGACGCGCTTCGGAACAGTCAGCGCACCGTGATTTCCAGTCCAGGAAACCTTGTCGCCGGCGAAGCGGTATTTCTTATATTCCTCTTCCTCGCCCAGCTTTTGCCCGGGGACCCACCATCGCGAAACTTCCTGCACATTCGCGGGGTCGGACATGTCCACGATCATGAGCGCATTGCTGTAGGGCCGCTGGTGATTTTCGAGGCGCAGAGTTTCATCCCAGCCGCAATCGAGATACGCATACTTTCCGCCGTCATAAAAATTGTGGTGCGTGCCGTTGCCTTTTGCACCGGTGTTGTATTCCTGCAGGAGGTTGGGTTTGGTGGGATCGGTGATGTCATAGTTGCGAATACCGCGGAGGCCTTTGTAGGCGAGAACCTTGTCCCGCATTTCCTTGTCGTACTGGCCATCCGGAAATTGCGGCGTCGCGCTCGTCAGCGGCTGCGCCGCGGTGCACATCATGATCCATTTCTTAAGTTTCGTGTTGTAGACCACGGGACCGCCGCCCAGAGTCACACGCTTTTTATTCAGCAGGACCGGATTCTTGGCCTCAGTGATGTCCACAAAATCTCCGCCGGCCGGCAAGAGTCGTTGCTTGCCCTTTGCGTACATCACCATCAGCGGTTCCCCGCCGCTGACGGATGCGCCCGAAATGTGCGAAACGATTTCCATGTTGTGGATATATTGCTTTTTGTCGATGGTCGTCAGCGAACCCATGGGGAGGGGAATTTTCGGAGTCGTATCGTTCGGATAGAGGCCCGACACCTGCGCGCGTGTGCCCACTGAACCGACAAGCCCTGCGGCCGCTGCGCCGACTGCCGCGCCTGCAGCGCTCTTCAGGAGCGATCTGCGGCTGAAACTATTATTTGTTTCTGAAAAAATTTCGGATTTGCTTTCGGGCGAGACAGAAGGCTTGCGGATTTTTGACATGGCTCTCCTTTACCCGGTTCAGATGGTTTCCTGGCTCAATCGAAATTAAGACCTTCGCAATAGACTCAACGCACCCAAATGCCCCCGCATGGCGCGCATCATACTCCAAACTCCTTCAAAGTAGGACAGACTTTCAGCCTGTCGGTTTTCTGCCCGGAAACGGGGAGCAAAACCCGACAGGTTGAAACCCGTCCTACTACTGCTTCCAGGCCGAATAAACCGGCTTGGCCATCAGAAACGCGGGATTGGCTCCCGCCCGCGGCGTGAATTTTTGGATGCGCCCTGCGTCCACTTCCGCGACGTACATGTTCCCGTCCTGATCCACGCTCACACCGTGCACTCCCCACAGGTAGCCCGGGAAAGAGCCCATGCTTCCCCAGGTGTATAACAGGTGCCCCTGCAGATCGTACTCGATCATCTTGTTGGTGGTCCGGTCAAAGGTCCAGATGGTGCTTCCGGATCCGATGTACAGCAGGTGCAGGCTGGAAGGATTATTGTCAATGTGCCACTCGCGGATGTATTTGCCGTTTTCATCGAACACCTGGATGCGGTGATTGTTCCGGTCATTCACGAAAACCTGACGGGTTTTCTGGTCGATGGCAATGCCATGCACGTTGCTGAAATAGCCGGGGCGGGTTTCGATGGGTTCGTTATCGCCTCCGCCGCGCGGACCGCCCTTGATGCCCCACTGCATCAGGAATTTTCCGTCCTTGTCGAATTTCGCGACGCGCGTTCCCGTGTAGCCGTCGGAAACGAAGAAGGTGCCATCGGGCAGCCAATCCAGGTACGTTGGGCGGTTGAAGTGGTCGGGGCCGTCGCCGGGAATTTCCGGTGTGCCAATGGTTTTCAGCAGTTTGCTGCCGTCATGCGTGAACTGGTAGATGACGTCCATATTATCGTCCACGATCCACACCTTTTTCTCCGGATCGTATGGGCTGATGTAAACGGAATGAGGCCTGCGGAACAACTTGTCCCACTGCTTCCACGTTTCGATGATGTTTCCCTGGCCGTCGTATACCACGAGGCAATTTTCCCACTTCGCGTCCACTCCTAATTCTCGGTAGGGAGGCCCCTTGATGCCAAGTTTCGCGGATTTTCCTTCCCAGGAAGTAAGCCATTCCGTTGTGTCCTGATCCGTTCCGCCCGTTCCGGGCAGCGAGGCCACGGTGGCATAGCGCCAGAATCCTGCAACGGGGAAGGTGAGGCTGGGACCAACCTGTGGCAGGAGAACTGCCTTCGGCGGCGCCATCTTCGGCAACTCGCCGCGATACAACGCGTAAATGCGATTGGGATTTTCGGCGAAGACGCTTTCCCCCGCGCCGTAGGTCCACTTTTCGTTTCCGGGGAGCGTGCTTACATCCTTTGGCCAGCCCTTCACTACGTCATATGCCCCAGTTGTATCTTCACCGCCCACGGCCCCGGCGACGGCGGCGAATCCAAACCCGGGTTTTGCCTGACCCTGCACCGTGGACAAGCTCCCCGAAATTCTCACTCCGACGACCACTCCGATAACCAGCATCAAAAACATCAACCCGATTTTTTTCATGCCTTACCTCCGAGAAAAGACCCTTTGTTTGAATCCACTGCCCAGTCGTATAGCTCCACCTGCTCCGAATAGGGAAAGATCGGCGCGCTCCTGCCAGTGGTGTTCTGGTCTACTATGCCGTTGGAATTTCCAGGCTAATCTTGCCGCAAGAAGACTATATGCGGTTCCTGCAAATGAAAAGACGTACGCAGAGTTCCGCTGGTTTCGAGCGCCCAACGTTTCAGATCGGTCTGGCTGCGATAAGGCAGGCGGGCCGGACGCTCCACTGAGGCATTCAACCTGTCGTACAATGGGTGGGGGATTTAGAGCAATCGCCGGATCGATCGCAAGGCAGCGTTCCCATCTCACTTCGTAGCCAAGGAGCAAGCATGAGCCTCACTGACACCAGCGCTTCCGTTCGCAACGCCGCCACGCCGATCGAAATGCTTTGCATTAACACGATTCGCACGCTCTCAATGGACGCGGTGCAGGCGGCCAATTCCGGGCATCCCGGCACGCCCATGGCGATGGCTCCTCTGGTCTATACGTTGTGGCAGGAATTTCTGCGCTACGATCCGAACGACCCGCTGTGGCCGAATCGCGACCGCTTCGTTCTCTCCGCGGGCCATGCCTCCATGCTGCTCTATTCCATCCTGCATCTTTCGGGAGTGAAGGACGCGGATCGGACGAACCTCAAGATTCTGGACGGCCCCGCCGTGCGCCTCGAAGACATCAAGAATTTTCGCCAGCTCGGCAGCCGCTGCCCCGGACATCCCGAATCGCATTTGACAACCGGCGTCGAGACCACCACCGGACCTCTCGGCCAGGGCTACGCCAATAGCGTAGGGATGGCTATCGCCGGGCGATGGCTCGCATCACGATACAATCAGCCCGGCTTCGATGACATCTACGATTACAACGTCTTTGCCCTCGGCGGCGACGGCTGCAACATGGAAGGCGTTTCCGGCGAAGCCGCTTCGCTCGCAGGGCATTTGAAGCTTTCCAATCTTTGCTGGATTTACGATAGCAACCACATCACGATCGAGGGCGCCACGTCGCTCGCCTTTTCCGAGGATGTGGGCGCGCGCTTCGCCGCCTATGGATGGAACGTCACGCACGTCACCGACGCGAACGATCTCGACATGATTCGCGGCGGCTTCCGCACATTCCTTGCAACCAAGGACCGGCCGACCCTGATCATCGTCAACAGCCACATCGGCTACGGCTCGCCGCACAGGCAAGATACGAAGGAAGCGCACGGCGAGGCGCTTGGCGAAGAGGAAGTCAAGCTGACCAAGCGTTTCTACGGCTGGCCCGAGGACGCCAAGTTCCTGGTCCCGGAGGGCGTGTATGAAAATTTCCAGAAGGGAATTGGCGTGCGTGGAAAGTCAGAGCGCGATCGCTGGACCGCGCGTTTCGTTCAGTACGGCTCGGCGCACGCCGACCTATCCAAAGAAATTTCGCTCATGGAGCATCGCCAGCTTCCGAGCAGCTGGGACAAGGATTTGCCGACGTTTCCCGCCGACGCCAAGGGACTCGCCACGCGCGATTCTGCCGCCAAAGTGGAAAATGCGATCGCTAAAAATGTTCCGTGGTTCATGGGCGGCGCGGCCGACCTGTCTCCCTCCACCAAAACCTTGTTCACTTTCGAGCCGGTAAACGGATTTCAGCCGGGCAGTTATTCCCTGCGGAATATGCACTTCGGCATCCGCGAACATGCCATGTCCGCGATCGTCAACGGCATGAACCTCACCAAGGTGCGCCCGTTCGGCGCCACATTTTTCGTTTTCACCGATTACATGCGCGGCGGCATGCGCCTGAGCGCGATCATGGGCATTCCGGCGATCTACGTCCTGACGCACGATTCGATCGGCGTAGGCGAAGACGGCCCGACGCACCAGCCCATCGAGCACTTAGCCATCGCCCGCGCCACGCCTGGCCTGATCACTTTGCGCCCGGCGGACGCGAACGAAGCGGCCGAAGCGTGGAAGGTCGTCATGCAGTTGCAAAAGCAGCCCGCGCTGCTGGTCCTGACGCGCCAGGCTCTCCCGACGCTGGACCGCACGCGATATGCTTCGGCTGCAGGCGTGGCGCGCGGCGCCTACATCCTCGCCGAAAATGCGGGCAAGCAGCCCGACGTGCTTCTGCTCGCTACGGGCAGCGAAGTTTCGCTGTGCGTCGAGGCATTTGAACAGCTTTCAAAAGAAGGGATCAATGCGCGCGTCGTCAGCATGCCGTCCTGGGAATTGTTCGCAAAGCAGGATCAGGCCTATCGCGATTCCGTCCTCCCAACATCGGTGAAGGCCCGCGTCTCCGTGGAAATGGCCGCCACATTCGGCTGGGAGCGCTACGTCGGCATGACCGGCCGCAGCATCGGCATGCATAGCTTCGGTGAATCCGCGCCGCTCAAGGACTTGCTGAAGCACTTCGGTTTCACAGTGGAAAATGTAATCGCCGCTGCGAAAGAGCAAATTCAAGCGGCGAAGCAATAAGTGGCACAGGCTTCAGCCTGTGTGTTTTTTCCGAAGTCCCCTGAGATCTAGGACCTGACGGTCGATACTTCTCTCGCGCCGTCGCCTTTCTCCTGCCGGCCCAGGCCGAAAGCCTGATGAAGCGCCTTCACGGCCTTCTCCATCCCGCTCGATTCGACGAGAAACGAAATGTTGTATTCGGAAGAGCCCTGCGCGATGGCGATAATGTTAATCGATTCCTTCCCCAGTGTGCTGAACACGCGGCCCGCGATACCCGGCGTTCCGGCCATGTTTTCTCCGACGGCCGCGACAATGGCCACGTCGCGATTCACTTTGATGTGCTCGAGGTTGTGCTGGTGCACGTCTTCATACAGCGCGGTGCGCAGCGCTTCCTCGGTTCGCTCCGCGTCGGCTTTTTGCACGACAAAGCAGATGCTGTCCTGCGAAGACGACTGCGAAATCATCACAATCGTAGCGTGCACGGAAGCCGTCGCCGAAAAGATGCGCGCGGCAATGTCCGGCACGCCGATGATGCCGGGGCCGGCGATGGCGATCATAGCCACATCGCGCGTGGACGTGACGGCCTTTACGCCCTGTGGCGCGGGCTTTACGGTGTGCGTGATCTTGGTTCCGGGCTGCTCGGGCTGAAAACTGTTGCGGATCCACACGGGGATCGAGCCTTCCATCATCGGGCGCAGCGTCATCGGATGAAGCACTTTGGCGCCGAAGAAAGCGAGCTCGCCCGCCTCGGTATAGGAAACCTCGTCGAGCGTGGCCGCATCGGCAACCGTGCGCGGGTCGGCCGTCAGCACGCCGTTCACGTCCGTCCAGATAATCACTTCGCTCGCGTCGAGCGCCGATCCTAGAATCGTCGCGGAATAATCCGAACCGCCACGGCCCAGCGTTGTCGGAATTCCTTTTGCTGTCGCCGCGATGTAACCGGTGACAACGGGAATCCCCCCCGCTTCGAGCAACGGCAAGAGAGCCGCCTGCGTTTTCTCGCGTGTCGGTTCGGGAAGCGGCCGCGCGCCGCCGTGAACTTCGTCGGTCACGATCAGATTGGTCGCGTCAAAAGCAACGCCATGCAGCCCCATTTCGCGCAGCACAGCGGCAGCCATGCGAGCGGTGAGCCGTTCGCCCGTTCCCGCAATCACGTCGAGTGCACGGGGCGAAAGTTCGCCGAGCAGAGCGCAGCCCCTGCAATGATTCGCCGCGCGCTCGATCAGCGCATCGGTTTCCGAGAGAAGTTCCCTCCGCGCTTCAATGTCGGAAATCAGCTTGCCGATGGCTTCGTGGTGTTTTTCCTGCAGCGCTTTCGTCAGGGCTTCCGCCGCGGCTTCGTCTCCCGTTGCGGCTCTTCCGGCCGCCGCGATCAGTGTGTTGGTCACGCCGGACATCGCGGAAACTACTACGACGACCGCACGCTCCTTCGATGCTTCCGCCGCGATCGTTGCCGCGCGGCGGATTCTTCCAGCGTCGCCGACCGACGTGCCGCCGAATTTCATTACCTGAACAGGACGATGGCTCATCGCACCCTCGCCTGGGCCGCCGCCGGGATTTCATGGCCTGATTTTTCATGCAGCAGGCCGCGCGCACGCAGCAATTCCGCGTTCAAAATCGCCGCGCCGGCCGCCCCGCGAATCGTGTTATGCCCCAGCACCACGAATCGATAATCGAAAACGGTATCGGGAAATAGACGCCCCACCGTGACGCTCATCCCGCCGCCCGCGTCGCGATCCAGGCGCGGCTGTGGCCGGTCTCTCTCCCCTCGTACAAGGACGGGATGCTTGGGCGCGGTGTGCAATTTCAGCTCCTGCGGAACCGAAGTGTACGCCGCGAGCGTCGACCAGATCTCCTCGATGGACGTGCGCTTCGTCAGCTTCACGCGCAGCGCAACCATGTGTCCGTCAGCCACGTTCACGCGATGGCACTGCGCGCTCACCGCGAACGGCGCGTTTTCAAATGTACTAATTCCAACTCGCCCCATGATTTTGCGGGTCTCAATTTCCATCTTCCGCTCTTCGCCGTCGATGAAGGGAAGCACGTTGTCCACTACGTCCAGCGAAGGCACTCCGGGATATCCCGCGCCAGAGACCGCCTGCAGCGTGGTGGCCATCACCGACTCGATCCCAAATTTCGCGTGCAGCGGCGCGAGCGCCAGCGCCATGATGATCGTCGAGCAATTCGGATTCGTGACGATGTAGCCAGTGGAAAAACCGCGCTCGCTTTTCTGCCGCTCGAGCACGCTCAGATGATCGGAATTGATTTCGGGAATCAGGAGGGGAACGTCGTCATCCATGCGGAAGGAAGACGCGTTGCTGATCACAGGATAGCCGGCGCGCGCAAAGGCCTCTTCCGCGGACCGCGCGACATCCGAAGGCAGGCTCGACACCACCACGTCACAATCCAGCGGCGGGTGCGGCGGCTGCACAACCATCGATTTCACGAAGGCCGGCATGTCCCCCACCAGCCGCCACGTACAGGCTTCGCCATACGATTTTCCCTGCGACCGGTCGGACGCCGCGAGCGCCGTGACTTCAAAATCCGGGTGATGCTCGAGCATCTGGACAAAACGCTGGCCGACCATTCCGGTCGCGCCCAAAATTCCTACGCGTATTTTTTTATTCGACACTGCCCCTCCCGTGAACATCATGATATGGATGCTGCAACGCGAGCTGCAAAACTTCTTCGCTCGTCTTGCTCAAAAATTCATCGCCGTTCGCATTCGTCTCGCGCGCCGCGATTCCTGCAACGATTCCCACGACGAGCAGCGACGGAGAAACCGCCGCCGGGCACTCGGCTAATCGCCCGATGGTTGTGCGGAAAATCACTTGGTCCTTCGTTGTGGCTCGCGAAATCACGGCGCACGGAATTTCCGCGCCGATTCCAGCAGCTTGCAACTCGCCGGCCAGCTCCGCATAGCGATGGCCCGGCATGTAAATCACATACGTTGTGTCCGCTGCCACGTGGCGCTCATTCCTTAAGCCCGTCCCGCCTTCGCGATGCGCCGTGACGAATACGACGCGCGAGGCGTGCCTCCGGTCCGTCAGCGATATGCCCGCGGAAGCCGCCGCGCCCAGCGCCGCCGTCACACCCGGGATCACTTCAAACTCGATCCCGGCCGCTCGCAACGCTTCCATCTCTTCTCCGGCGCGGCCAAAGAGCAGAGGATCGCCGCTCTTAAGCCTCGCAACTATTTTTCCTTCGCGAGCCAACTGCACCATCAGCGCGTTGATTTCCTCCTGCGAAATCTTCCGCGCGCCGCAGCGTTTTCCCACGTTCACTGCCTGTGCGGTTAGCGGAAGTACACGCAATATTTCTTGAGAGACGAGATCGTCGTGCAGCACGACGTTCGCGGATTGCAAGACGCGCCAAGCCTTGCGCGTCAGCAATTCCGGATCGCCCGGCCCCGCTCCCACCAGATAAACTTTTCCCGCCATTTCGATTCCTACTCCTCTTTACTTCCGCCAACAAATCGAATTCCAAAATCTCCGGTTTGTGGGTCGGACCTTTAGGTCCGACAATTCGGTTGCCACGAACATGGCCTTTAGGCCCCGCCTCCGGCAGCGGCTAAAGCCGAGTTTCGACCTGCCCTTGCGTCGGAGCTAAAGCTCCGACCCACAAAGCTTGCGAATAAAATCCAACCGACAAAACCTAACTCGATCGTTCCAGCACGAGGGTCTTTATTGATCGCCGCACTAATGCGGCTTCGGGTCCAGGCTCGCGTACTGGTGTAGCAGGCGCTTGCGCTGCTCCGGCGGCATCGGGATGCTTTGCAACTCCTCGCGCGTGCGGCCGAGTTGGGCGACCCATTCCTCCCACTCCGGACCGAATTGCTGCTCGAGTTCTTTGCGCAGGCGCTGTGCGAGCGCCGGACTCAGCCCGCCGGTGGAAATTGCGATTTGCAATTCGCCGCGGCGCACGACGGCGGGGAAGTAGAAGTCGCAGCGCTCTGGCTCGTCGACCGCGTTGCATAAGACGCCCCGGCTTCGCGCCTCCGCGTAAATTTCATCGTGCAGCGCGGGAGAAGATGTCGCCGCGATCACCAGAAACACTCCCGCGAAATCGGACGGCGCGTACTCGCGCGCTACCCACTCGATGCGTTCGTCACGCGCCCACTCGCGCACCCGCGGCGTCGCCTTCGGCGCGACGACTCGCACCGACGCGCCCGTCGCGAGCAGGCTTTCGATTTTCGCCTCGCCCACCGAGCCGGCGCCGACCACCAGCACGCGGCGCCCTTCCAGCTTCACGAACATCGGAAATAAACTCATTTTCATTTTTGGCACTGCATCAACTTCCATTCCAACGCGCTTCAATCAACAAAAGGCCAGCGGCTAAAGCCGAATTCGTCCGCGATCTTACGGCACGGCTGAAGCCGTGCCCTACAAATCTTGCCGGCTGTCCTGCTGGTCTCTCTTCCTGCAGCCGGCTACCTGCTCCCTGCCACCCACCACCTGAAACCTGCGACCTGCCAACCACTCCCTCACTCCGGGGCGTGCAGCCCGCATTCCTTCTTCGCAAATCCTGCCCAGCGGCCGGCTCGAGCATCTTCTCCTGGCTGGACCTGGCGCGTGCATTGCACGCAGCCAATGCTCGGATAATTCTGCTCGTGCAGCGGGTTGTAGGGCACATCGTGCCCGCGGATGTATTCCCATACGCGCTCCCACGTCCAATCCGCCAGCGGGTTGCATTTCACCAGGCCGAACGATTTGTCCCACTCGATTTTCCTGGCGTTCGCGCGTGTCGGCGCCTGGTCGCGTCGAATGCCGGTGACCCACGCGGCGAGGCCGGCGAGTTTCGCCTTCAGCGGCTCGACTTTGCGCAGCGAGCAGCAGCGGTTCGGATCGATGGTCCAAAGTTTCGGCTCAATCTGAGCGGCCTGCTGTTCCGGCGTGTACAGCGATTTCACGCGTTCGACGCGGATGCCGTATTTCTGCTCGATCTTTTCAATGAGCTCGTAGGTTT
>Ga0206833_1142_pt1 | contig 18175 bp, 10 predicted proteins | sample Alteio_BWOrgCont_32_FD_152891 | JGI IMG/M metagenome (GOLD analysis project Ga0206833, IMG submission 152891) | Enriched cells from forest soil in Barre Woods Harvard Forest LTER site, Petersham, Massachusetts, United States -... | ecosystem: Environmental > Terrestrial > Soil > Temperate forest >... | reverse complement strand
CGGCTAAACCGGCAAGTTGTATAAGCGAAATGTTTTCGCCTGCAAACACAACACCCAGCAATACGGCAATAACGGGGTTAACATACGCATATGTACTTACCTGTGTAGCCGGGCGAACCTGCAATAACCACACATAGGCACTGAAAGCCGCTATAGACCCAAAAAATATCAAATAAGTTAATGCGCCCCAACTACTGGCGGGAATCAGCTTCCAGTTTAAATGGTCGTATTCGTGATGCATAAAACTAACGGGGATGTAAATTAAGCCGGCCAGAATCATTTGCCAGGCGGTATTAACCGAGGCCGATACTACAGGCGGCCGGTGCTTTGAGTACAACGACCCTGCGGACCATGAAATAGTACCCAAAACCAATAATAACATCCAGGGTAATTTTGAATGGGTATCGCTGCTTTTAAACAGATCGCCAATTTGTTCGCTGAAGAGTAATATCACCCCGGCAAAGCCAATTGCAAGGCCAAAAATGGTGCTTTTGAGCTTGAAATTTAATGCCCAGTTAGGTTTATCGAGCAGTATAAACCAAATAGGTGCCGATGATACCAGAATAGCCACCATGGCGCTGGGCAATGTTTGCTCTGTCCATATTACTATGCCATTGGCTACAAATAATAACAGCGCACCTGTTACTGCTGCGTTAAAAATATCCTTCGCCACAAAAATCTTTTCACCCTTAATCACGCACCAAGTCATCAATAAAATACCTGCAGTGGTAAAGCGTATGGCTCCCAATATAAATGGAGGCAAACCGCCTTCTACGGCAATCCTGATAAAAAAATAGGTTGAACCCCAAACCAGGTAAACGGTAGTAAATGCTATTACTACTAATAATATAGACGGATTTTTTGATGATGTGGCTGTCATGGCGTTATTAATTTTCGGGTATAACTAATTGTTGTTGCTCTTTTACCGTTTCGAGCACAATGGTAGTGCGGGTGCTTAAAAGGTTAGGTATTTTGCTGAAGTTGTTACGCATCAAATGCATCAGCGAAGCGGAATCATAGGTGCGTACCTTTACCAGGTAGCAATCATCGCCCGCTATGTGATGTACTTCCTGTACCTCGGGAATTTTTGCAAGTGCTTTGGCCGTATCGTTGCATCCGGGCCCATCAGCGGCTTTCATAAACACAAAGGCCAGCATTTTTTGTTGCAAGGCACCGGGGTTGATGCGTGTGGTATATTGCAGGATGACCTTTTTTTGTTCGAGTTTTTTTACACGTTCCAGCATGCCCGAAGGTGCCATATCCAGCTCGCGGGCCAGTTCGGCATTAGAGATCCGGGCATTGTCCTGCATCAGGCGCAAAATGTGCAGGTCCGTTTTATCCAATACAATCTCTGTTTCGTTATTCATACTGTGAATTTAAACATATTATGAATTAAATTCAAAATATATTTCAAATAAATGAACTATATTCTGTTTTGTCGATCAAAATTGACAGAAAGATGAATATTGATTGTAATTAAAAAATCACATCAGCAATAATGCATATTGCTTATTTTTATCTTCTATAAATTTCTGCCATGAACAAGTCTTTAAAAATATCGGTTGCCCTTTTATTTCTTTTTGCTGTCGAACTTTCCCAGGTATCGGCACAAAACGTTGCCCCGGTAGTTAAAACTGATAAGGGATATATTAAAGGATTAACTGAAGATGGAATAGCGGTATTTAAAGGTGTGCCCTATGCTGCTCCGCCAATCGGAGCCTTACGGTTTAAGCCGCCGGTTGAACACGGGATTTGGAAGGATACCTTATCCGCTCAAAAGTTTGGATCTGTCGCCACGCAAAACTCAGGTAAAAAGGTAGTTGGATCGGAAGATTGTTTATCCCTTAATATCTACACGCCTCACATCGATCATCAAAAACGGGCGGTACTGGTTTGGGTTCACGGCGGCAGTATGACTGCCGGTGCGGGCAAAGGTCAAAACGGACATGCCTTTACAGATAAAGATGACATAGTTACCATAACCATTAATTACCGGTTGGGTGTTTTCGGTTTTATGTATTTGGGCGATGCCGATAAAAGCTATGCCACATCGGGCAATAATGGCACATTGGATTGTATAATGGCCCTTAGCTGGATAAAACGAAATATAGCTGCCTTTGGCGGCGACCCGGATAAAGTAACCATAATGGGCGAATCGGCAGGAGCAAAGCTGATTAGCGCGGTGCTGGTTTCGCCCAAATCAAAAGGATTGTTTCAGCAATATATTGCCGAAAGCGGGTCGGTACAATGCGTAAGAGATTCGGCTACGGCTAAAAATGAACGGTTGAGAGTGGTTCATGCATTAGGGAGCGGACATTACAATGTTCAGGCATTATTAAAATTACCGGCAGATTCGCTGATGAAAGCGCAGGCTATAGCTTGCAGCGGCATTGGCGGTAATTCATTTTTTGGCCCGGTGGAGGATGGGGTAGTTATAAAAGGCAATCCGTACACATATGCCGCTGGTAAAAGTATGTCGCGCATAAAAGCTTTAATTGGCACCAACAAAGTGGAAGCCGCCTTATTTATGGCTGGCGATGATCAACTACAGCATCCGGATACAACAATTTTAAAGTCACTTTTTGGCGATAACTACCCCATGGTTTATAAAGCGTATCAGCATGAATTAAAAACACATGCCCCATATGATGCTGCCGTAAAAGTGCTTACGCAATATATGTATCAACTGCATAGCTACCGCTTTGCCAAAATGCTGACGCAAAACAATATACCCGTTTGGATGTACCGCTTAAATTACGACAAAGCGAGCAATTTAGGCGCCGCCCATGCAATGGAGCTGCAATATGTGTGGAACGATCCTCAATTAGCAAGTGCCACAGATCCTGTAAAAAGGCAACTGGCTGCCAATATGCATCAGGCCTGGGTGGCGTTTATCAAAACCGGTAATCCCAACGGCGGTACATTGCCCCAATGGCCCGGTTATAAAAATGATACGCGGCAAATTATGTCGTACGATAGTACCAGCAAGGCAATTGGTTTAAAAGAGGTTTATGATGATAAGGATTTTCCTTCGGCGGTGTTTGTGTTGAAGGGGAAAGTAAGGTAGGCGTATAGCCAACTCACCCGATCGACGCTGCGCTGGATCTGCCCTCTCTACTTTGTAAAGAGGGCACGGAAAAGAAAGAAAAAAAAGCTTCTCCACCCTCTTTACGAAGTAGAGAGGGTGGACGGGCGGAGCCTCGTCGGGGTGAGTTACTCTGCGAGCGATATTAACGCAAATGCATTAAACAGACTTCTTCAAAGTAATCACCGTAATCTCCGGCCAGATGCCTAATCGGCCTGAAAAAGCTAAAAAGCCAAAGCCGCGGTTTACGTATAGATAGCGGTTCTTTTCGTTTACCAGGCCGGCCCAGTCCAGGTAGCGGTATTGTACCGGGCTCCATCTAAAACCTGCCACTTCTACTCCAAATTGTGCGCCGTGGGTATGCCCGGCAAGGGTTAAATGAATGGTTGTTGGGTTGTAACGTACTTTTTCTTCCCAGTGGGTAGGGTCGTGCGAGAGGAGTATTTTAAAGGCATCTTTATCAACGCCGCGCAGCGCTTTATCCAAATCGCCTAGCTGTATAAAACCTTTACCCCAGTTTTGTACGCCTATAAGAGATATTTTCTGCCCATCCTTTTCAATATCAACATTTTCGTCGAGTAGTAAACGGTAATCCAGTTCTTTGTGGTGTTGTTTCAGTTTGTCGAGGTTAGCTGCTTTTTCGGCAGCACTGGCCCATTCAATATAGTCGCCATAATCATGATTACCTAAAATGGAGAACTGTCCATAAGGTGCCTTCAGCTGACCGAAGTTTTTAATGTAGGGTTCAATTTCCCAGGCTGCATTGTTTACCAGATCGCCGGTAAAAACAAAGAGATCACTTTTTTGGGCTTTTGCCAGATCGATACCACGCTGCATGGCTTCGGTATTATCAAAGCTACCCGAATGAATATCAGAGATCTGAGTAATGGTAAAGCCATCAAAAGCATCGGGCAGGTCATCAAAATATAGGGTTGTGCGGTGCACCTTGTAATCATACTTGCCTTTAAACATGGCATAAAGAAAACCGGTAAGCGGAATAGCCGCGGTAAGTATGGCAATTTCGCTGATAAACTTGCGCCGGGCAGGGAAAAAAGGTTCAATTACTTTTCCCTTTGGCTTAAAAATATTTTCGCCTATGCCGTAAAAGAAACGGCCAATATCGCCTAAAAATAAAATTAGTACGAATACTATTTTAGTAACAAGGAAGGTGAGGAAAAGACTTAACACCCATTCGTGAAAAGGCGTCATCCCTCTGGCAGTTGTAAAACTACCAAAGCCAAAAATAAATACAACAGTCACGCCTACAGAGACTACCAGGTAGCCCCAGTTAACCAGCTGCCGCAAACGAGCCGACTGCCAATCGAGTGTGAATGTTCTGAATCCGTTAAAAACGTACCAGTCCAAAAGTAAACTGATAACTGCAATAATTAAAAATACCCTGATGATACCGCCTCCGTGCATATTTTTGCTATTAAAAACTGCAATTTATAAAAGGAAAGGTAATTAAAGGGTAAAAATTACAAGTGTTCACGCCGTTCACGCAGTTCATGCGTTCATTTTTGAACGCTTTGATAAAACTTTACATCGCCAGCAATTTTCTATTGTATTTGTTACGATAGCCTACCGGCGATAAGCCCGTAATTTTTTTGAAAATAGTTCTGAAAGCTTTACTATCTGAATAACCCACAGCATACATCACTTCATTAACACTGTCCCTGCCGGCCTCGAGGCTTTTTTTGGCAGCCTCAATTTTTACCCGCTGCAGGTATTCGACAGGGGTATTGGAGGTGGCTTTTTTAAAACGGCGCTCAAAGTTACGGCGGCTCAAAGCAAACATTCCGGAAAGCTGCTCGACAGATATTTTATGATTTACATTGTTTTCCATAAACAATTGTGCCTTTTTTATAGGCTCGTCTTCATGTTCTTTTTGCCCTATAAATATGGCAAACGGCGATTGGCATTTCCGCTCTATCTCTATCTCCAGCATTTTGGAACAAAAAACTGCCATTTCGCGTCCGCAAAACTTTTCTACAAGATAAATCATCAGGTTGAGGAAAGAATAAGCGCCACCGCTTGAATAAATACCCATCTCGTCGATAATGATTTTTTCTGCCTGCAGCTTCACCTGCGGAAATGCTTGTCTGAATTCTTCGGCTGCCATCCAGTGTGTAGCACATTTACGGCCATCCAGCAAACCTGTTGATGCCAGCAGGAAAGCGCCTGTACAAAGACTGGCTACCTCGGCTCCGTTTTTTACCATGTCAATAATCCACGGGATATACTCCTGGTTTAAATGAAGACTTGTTTCCATATTACCCGAAAGCGCCGGGATAACAATCAGATCCGTTTTTTGTATATCTTTTATCATAGCCTCGGGCCGTACTACAAATAAGCCATCATAAAGGGAGGTTTCGTTGTTGAGGCCAACTAATTTTATATCAAAAAAAGGTTTTTTACCCCGACTGGTCAGCGCTGTATTAACGGCAGTGAAAACTTTAAAGGCGCCAATCACGCTGCTCAGTATGCAGGGACTATTTGGAACCAGTACACATACATGTTTCATAATAAAAGGTTTACATCAAAATTACAACAATAGCTTGTCGCAATCAACCCCCAAGGTTGGCGTAATTGTACGTCATGGGTATTAACTAATGGCGGTAGCTTTGGGATACAAAATCAATTAAAAACGCAAAAACATGGATTCATCAGTAAACATCTTAAACTGGTTTGAGATATCAGTAAATGATATGGCCAGGGCGAAAAAATTTTATGAGGAGATATTTTCCATCAAAATGGAGGATTCTGAAATGATGGATATGAAAATGGCTTTTTTCCCATTTGACATGAATGGAAAAGTATCAGGTGGCCTGGTGCAGGGGCCTTATCATAAACCAAGTATGGATGGGGCTAAGATTTATCTGAATGCCAACCCCGATCTGGACGTAACGCTTGGCAAAATTGAAAAGGCAGGTGGCCAGGTAATTATGCCTAAAACAAAAATAAGTGATGAAATAGGTTACATGTCCTTTTTTGTTGATACCGAGGGTAACAGCGTTGCCTTGCACTCAAGCAATTAAAATATTAAATTAAATGCCTTTGCCGGTGGGCAAAGGCGTTTAATTTGCAATGCTATTCGGCTATCCAGGTATTGTTGGATTTGTCTACATCGGGGTCATAGCCTGTGCCTAAAACTATTTTTTTTACCTTTTTTTCGACTGCAAAAGACACCATTGTTGTTTTGTTGCCGTCTTTCCAGCAGACTACGCTTTGGTGAACAATAAAGCTGGTACCATCATCATAATAAACAGTTAAATTAACAGGTGTAGGTTTGGTACCTATACTGGTAATGGTTACGGTATATTGGTCTTTATCGGCACTTACTTTGCTGATAGCCAGGTCAGGCACGCCGGTATCGAAAAACCAGCTTTTCCAAAACCAGTTTAAATTTTGGCCCGAACCAGTATTTATACAATTAAAAAAATCATAAGGCATAGGGTGCTTGCCATGCCAATGGGCAATATAGTAATGCAGGGCTTTGGTAAATAACTCATCGCCCAGCATATCTTTAACATAAAGGTAGCCAAGCGCCGGTTTAGGATAAGAGTTGGTTGTATAAGCAATACCATCTAGCTGGGTGCTTAACGTTGCTATCGCCGGGTCTTCTTCTTTGCCGGCGTTGTTTTCGTAATCATTAATAGCATACAAGTCGGTTATTTTTTGGTCGATGATAGGGCTTATTATCCATTCGCCAATAGTGGCCCAGCCTTCGTCCATCCATGCATATTTGGTTTCATTAATACCCATGTAAAATGGAAACATAGAATGGAAAATTTCGTGATCGGTAAGCTCTATATCATCGTCAGCTTTTTCATAAGGGGCATCATTAACCATCATGGGATACTCCATTTGGTCCAAACCATCAAAAACGGTTTCATGCGGAAAAGGGTAGGGCCATTTAGGGAAAGTATAGCTCATAGCTTCCACCGTTTTGCGGGCGTAATTAATCACCTGGAAATAGCTTTTATGTTCGGGATTAAATACAGCATCAACTCTTACACGCCGCCCGGTTTTCTTGTCGACCACCAAACTGGTTGATTTCCAAAAGTAATGGTTGCTTATAGCAAAAGCCAGATCGGTAACGCTATCTGCCTCAAATTTCCAGGTGTTGCTGGTTTTGTTTTGGGTGATGTTGCCGGCAGCAATATCATCGGCATCAATCATATCGGTCACTTTATCGCTCAGCACTACGGCTTTAAAGCGTTTAGCATACTTCTCGGAATAAACCTCATTAACGTTTTTTAAATTACCCGTCGCCCAAACTTCATAATTACCCGGCACCGTTATTTCTGCGTTGAAATGGCTGAAATCATTATAAAATTCCTGCAGGCCCTGGTAATGATGTTGATTCCATCCATCTATGTCGTCATAAACAGCTATCCGGGGGAAAAAATAAGCAATAAAAAATGCCCCGCTATCTACCTGCCCGGTACGTATGTGCGATGTTTTATTTATTACGTATGAGTAGGCTATATCAAACCGGATGGACTTTTTTGGCGCGAGCGCATGTATTTTAACAACCATGTTTGTTCCGTCAATTGTCCATTGATCAGTATTTTGTTGTTGTTTGTTGATATTTAATTCCTGTATCTGCACGCCGTCGGTGGCATCAACATCACTGATGGCCATATTACGTACAGATCCTTTTTTATAAAGATTTGGGTAAAGTTTAAAATGGATTTCCTTTAAAGAATCGGGGCTGTTGTTGGTATAGTTGATGGATACCGTGCCGCTGAGAATGCGACTTTGCGGATCGACCTTTATTTTGATGGCATAGTCGGCACTGTTTTGCCAGTAATTTTTGCCTGGTTCTCCGCTGGTTGTCCGGGTACCGTTGGTATACGTGGCCAGTAAATTTGAAGCAATGGGCAAGGTTTGTTGTGCAAAGCAGGTGGTACATTTTGTGAAAAGAACCAGTAAGATAAATCTGTATAAAATCTTCATTAAGAGATATTTTATTTTGAGAAAACCAATAATCGCCTACCTAGAGAAGATTAAAAACGGAATCTTTGTTTGCCAATAGCTTTAAATATATATAATTAAACGCTTTAATAAAAATTGCTTTTAAGGTTGTGGCTTACCACCCACCTTTAAAGCCTTCTTTTAAAGCAGCTTCATAATTTTCCAAATCAAACGAGTACAAATATGGTGCTTTGTGGGCGCCTCCCTTGCGGGGTTGTTCAGATCTTGTTAGTATGCCAAACCCAAGCATGCGGCGCTGAAAGTTTCGCCTGTCCAGCTTTTTATCCAATATGGTTTCATAAAGCTTTTGCAGTTCGGGCATGGTAAATTCTTTCGGCATTAAATTATAGCCAATAGGCTGGTAGTTTAACTGCAGGCGTAAAGCATCCAATGCGGTTTTTAGTATCAGGGCGTGATCCAGCTTTAGTACAGGCAAATCGTTGAGATCATTCCATGAACATTTAGCCGAAAACTGATCGGGTGCCGGGTTGGTTTCGCAAAAATCAACCAGGGCGTAATAGCCAATGGTCAAAAAACGGTTGGTGAACCAGTTTTCTTCCGGTGCAATCATATCCTTATACATGTCAAAATGTTGTTTTGACCTGTCGGGATCGCCAAAAACATGAAACTGCTGCAAAAATATTTCATCAAGGCCCGTGCGCTCTTTCAATATCCGGTTTGCGGCCATTTCTATCGGCTCTTTTTTCAATAAAAAACCGCCGGGCAAATAGCGTTCGCCCTCATCTTTTACTTCTAAAAGCAACACTTTCAACAGGCCCTCGTGAAAACCAAACACTACGCAATCAATAGAAATATGAGCCAGATAGTTTTCACGGGCGGTATCGCAATACTCTTTAAGTTCTTTTTCGGTTAACATTTTCGCTATTCTACAAAAATACTTTGATTTTTTAAATTATAATATTACAATTGTGTCCATATTACACTTTCATTTTTATAGTCCAAACCAATTAGTTATAACCAATTTAAATACGCCATAGTAACAGTAATTATAGTTACTTGTTGATTTCTTTGCTGTTTATATTTTTATAAGGATCCAAAAAATAATATAATCTATTTTAAAATGACCAAATATTTATCCAACCTGAGAGCCGCTTTGCTGGCCGTTCTGGCTTTATCGTTTTTAAATGCTACGGCACAAACAAAAAATGATGATGCAAAGATGAATGCTTTTGTAACCAATTTAATGAGCAAAATGACGCTCGACGAAAAAATTGGTCAGTTAAACCTGGTAACTATGGGCCGCGCCATCACGGGTTCGGTAGTTAATAATGGGGTAGAGGAACGTATTAAAAAAGGCGAAATAGGCGGTGTTTTTGGTATTTATGGTACCGAATATGTTTCAAAAATACAGGATCTGGCTGTTAAAGAATCACGGCTGCATATCCCATTAATATTTGGGTTGGATGTTATACATGGGCACAGAACCATATTTCCTATTCCGTTGGGTATTTCTGCTACCTGGGATATGGCCCTGATAGAGGAGTCGGCACATATAGCGGCTAAAGAAGCCACGGCCGAAGGCTTGAACTGGGTTTTTTCGCCAATGGTTGATATTGCCCGCGATCCGCGCTGGGGCCGTATTTCTGAAGGATCGGGTGAAGACCCTTGGTATGGCTCGCAGGTAGCTAAAGCGATGGTTAAAGGTTACCAGGGAGATAATATGAAAAATGGCGACGCCGTAATGGCCTGCGTAAAACACTTTGCCTTGTATGGCGGAGCAGAAGCCGGCAGGGAATATAATACGGTAGATATGAGCGTTAACAAAATGTACCAGGATTATATGCCGCCCTATAAAGCAGCAGTTGATGCTGGTGCGGGCAGTTTTATGAGTTCATTTAACACCATAAATGGTATGCCGGCTACGGTTAACAAATGGTTGCTAACCGATCTGTTGCGTAAACAATGGGGCTTTAAAGGTTTTGTAGTATCTGATTATACCGCTGTAAACGAAGTTACCAACCACGGCTTGGGCGATTTGCAAACGGTATCGGCATTGGCTTTGAAAGCTGGCTTGGATATGGATATGGTGGGCGAAGGCTTTTTAACCACGCTGAAAAAATCACTGACCGAAGGTAAAATAACGCAACAGGAAATAGATTTGGCTTGCCGTCGTGTGCTGGAAGCTAAATATAAATTGGGTTTGTTTGATAATCCAAACAAATCCATCAATCCCGACAGAGAAAAACAAGATGTTTTAACAGCTGATAACCGTAGTTTTGCCCGTAAAATAGCCGAACACTCTTTTGTGCTGTTAAAGAATCAGAACCAAACTTTACCGCTTAAAAAATCAGGAACCATTGCATTGGTGGGCCCATTGGCTGATAATCATTCCGAAATGTTGGGCACATGGGTAATAGCAGGTGATCCTTCAAAATCAGTGAGTGTGATGGAAGGTATAAAGAATGTAGCGGGCAGCGATGTAAATGTATTATACGCTAAAGGATCAAATTTTACTGAGGATTCATTGTTAGGCGTACGTGCATTTCCATTTGGATTAAGTCAGATGAAAGATAAACGCTCGCCACAGGAGTTGATTGATGAAGCAGTAGAAACAGCAAAGAAAGCAGATGTAGTAGTTGCAGTAGTGGGCGAATCGGCAAATATGACGGGTGAATCATCAAGCCGTTCGGATATCAGGATTCCTGAAAGTCAACGCGATTTGCTTAAAGCATTGGCTAAAACAGGCAAGCCTTTGGTTATTGTATTATTTAACGGCAGGCCTTTGGCTTTGCCATGGGAAAATGAACACGCCAGTGCTATTTTGGATGCATGGGCTCCGGGTACCGAAGCCGGTAATGCCATTGCTGATGTACTTTTTGGCAATTACAATCCGGCAGGTAAAATAACAGCAACATTTCCAATAAGTGTAGGACAAATACCTATTTATTATAATCACAAAAATACCGGGCGCCCGTTTAATGGAAAAGGGTCGGCCAAGTTCAAATCTGATTATCTGGATATTTCCAACGATCCTTTATATCCGTTTGGATATGGATTAAGCTATACCACCTTTAATTATAGCGATGTTAAGTTAAATAAGACTGACCTGAAAGGCAATGAAACATTAACAGCAACTGTTACCGTAACCAATACCGGAAAACTTGCAGGAGAAGAGGTAGTGCAGTTGTATATCAGCGATCCGGTGGCCAGCGTTAGCCGTGCGGTAAAGGAGTTGAAAAATTATCAGAAGATAAATCTGCAACCGGGCGAAAGCAAAGAAGTATCGTTTAACGTTACAACCAGCGATTTGAAGTTTTACAACAATGATTTAGTATATGATTGGGAGCCGGGACAATTTATTGTTCAGATAGGTACAAACTCGAGCGATACGCATTCAGCTTCGGTTCAATGGGTAAAATAAAATGGCAAAGAATGAGTTGCGATTAAAAGACCGCCCGGTATTTCCGGGCGGTCTTTTGCGTTATTTATAATGGTATCACCCCTTGTTTAAACACCTATTTATTTCAAAATAAAGGGAATATGCTTCACAATAGCAGATTTTAACATAAGCTGATGATATTTTAACGATGCTTGAAATTAATATCTACAGGTTTACCAGGGGGATATAATTATAAAAAAACAGGGGCACAAATGGCATTTTTGGCCTTGTTTGAAGTTTAAAACCACATTTGGGCTCAATTTTGACTTCTATAACGACAATGTTACATTTTCAATTTCTAAATTCTGCAACGATTTTGTTAACAATTTGATAATGTTATGACAATCATAAGTGGTTTTTATCAGTCATCCCATCAATTAAATAATTATTTTGTAATTCTTATAAAATTACTTGTGTAAACAATACACTCTATTTACATTAGTATCAATGCCAATGTGATTTTTTGCATCAGCAAAGGATTAGAGAAACCTGATATTATTATAACATTTATTAAGTAGCCGTCATCCATTTAGGAGGGCGGAAAAATGGGGTAACTATAAGTTTTTAATTTATTGAAGTAAATTACATGATAAAACTTTTACATTTTTTCCTACATAAGTATTTCTTGTTGCCTATTTCTTTTTATAAGAATAGTATCGTGGTTTGTCATAAACCTCCTGACAATAAACTGCGGCTTTAATCTAATCTCACAGAATAATAAGCTTAAAATCAAATAAATTAATCAACTAAATCTCAATCTCATGTTTAAAAGTTTACTCCTAAAGGGAAGAACACTATGCTTGCTGTTATGCTGCATGGTTTCTTCATTGGTAGTTACAGCACAAACAAAACAAACAGGTAAGGTTATCGGCAGCGATGACAAATTACCTATTGTTGGGGCCTCCATCCGGATCAAAGGCACCAACACTGGCGCTGTAACAGACATTGACGGTAATTTTACCCTCTCATTGTCTCCAGGCAATGTACTTGTGGTAAGTTACATTGGTTTTCAAACAAAAGAAGTGCCGTTTAAGGCAGCCGGTCCTTTAACCATCGAACTTGAACCTTCAAACAAAACCTTGAACGAGGTGGTAGTAACGGGTTATCAGACACAGGTTAAAAAGGACATTACCGGTGCGGTAGGTGTCGTTGATGTCACTGATGCCAAAAAATTACCTGTAACTTCATCTGAGCAATTACTGCAAGGCCAGGTTTCTGGTGTTACTGTAATTAACCAGGGCGCTCCAGGTTCAGGAAGTACCGTATTTATCCGTGGTGTATCTAACTTCGGTAATACTACTCCATTGTATGTTATTGATGGAGTACAGGGCAACAACATGTCTTCGGTGAATCCAACCGATATCGAAAGCATCAGCGTATTGAAAGATGCTGGTTCTGCAGCTATTTATGGTGTTGCCGGTGGTAATGGTGTAATCGTAATTACTACCAAAAAAGGTAAACCAGGTAAAACTGTTATCAGCTATGACGGCTATGTAGGTGATCAAACACCTTTATCAGGTAATGTATGGCACTTAATGACCCCGGCTCAACAGTCAACATTGACTTTTGAAGCTGGTGACACAGGTGGCGAAACACTTTACCCGGGCGGTGCTGGTACACTACCTACTTATGGATATCACGGTACAACAGCTTACGGTACTTTCGGCTCTGCTGGTGTAACCAATGATCCAGGTATTGTTGGCGGTTATCATTTCGATGCTGCGAATCCAAATAACGATTTCCTGGTACAAAAATTTAACCAGGCAGGTAATGATTGGTTCCACGATATTTTCAAAAATGCATTACAACAAAGCCACACTGTAACTGCAAGCGGTGGTACTGATCACAGCACTTTCTTATATTCATTACAATATCTTGATCAACAAGGTACGTTAATTGAAACATTTGAAAAACGTTATCAGTTACGTGTTAATAACACTTACAGCTTATTTAACAATCATTTCAGATTTGGTGAAAACGGCTACGTGTATTACAGGGAAAATAACGGTGGTAGCGCATACAACCAGCAATATGAAGGTGGTAGTATCTCAATGACCTATCGTGAAATGCCTATTATTCCTACTTATGACGTATCTGGCGTTAATTATGGTGGTGGTTATGATGGCCCAAGCGGCGAGCCATTGGGTAACGCAAGTAACCCTGTTGCTATGCAGCAAAGAAGTGCAAACAACCTGAACAGAACCTGGAACATGCAGGGAACTGTTTTTGCTGAGGTAGACTTCCTGAAATATTTTACTGCCCGTACTGCGTTTGGCGGTAACGCACAAAATAATTTCTATTATTTTTCAGGCTTTAACACCTACGAAAACTATGAGTCGCATACAAGCCCTAACTCATATGACGAGGCTTCTAACTATTCTTTCAACTACAACTACACCAACTCTATCAGCTACAAACAAACTATAGGCAAACATGCTATTAGTGCTTTTGCCGGTTATGAAATAAAACAAACCGGTGGTCAGCAAGTTGGTGGTTATGCAACAAACTTTGTTTCATTAGATCCTGCTTATGTTAGTTTAGCGGCTACAACTAACCCCGCTTCTATCAGCTTAACCGGCGGTAACGGAACTTTCCTTTATCAGCCTACAGGTACCGAATCATATTTTGCACGTGCTGACTATGCTTATGCCGACAAATATTTAATCGGTGCAACTATACGCCGTGACGGATATTCGGAATTCTATCCTGGTCACCAATGGGGTACTTTCCCATCAGTGTCAGTAGGATGGCGTATTTCACAAGAAGATTTCATGAAAGGCGCCAGCTGGCTGCAAGAATTGAAATTGCGCGGTAGCTACGGTGAAAGCGGTAACAATGCAAATATTGGTGGCGCAAATTCTGTTAATACCTATTCTTCAAGTTTTGGTGCAACAGATTATCCCATTTCAGGTTCTTTAAATACAGTAGCAAGCGGTTTTGCTCAATCAACTATCGGTAACCCTAAAGTTTCATGGGAAACAGATAAAATATTTAACGTTGGTTTAGATGTTTCGGTTTTTAACCATTTAGATTTCACTGCTGAGTATTACAGAAAGCAATCGGATAACCTATTATTCGCGCAACAAATTCCTTCAACTGCAGGTGCCGCATCTGCGCCATTTGTAAATATTGGTCAGGTTAATAATAACGGTGTTGATTTCAGCGCTACTTATCATGATCAGATCGGAAGCGATTTCAGATACAGCGTTACTGCTAATCTTTCAGCATATAAAAACGTAATTGCTGCTATTAATCAAACACAATACTTGTTCAGCGGCTCACGTGTTACTCAGTTCGTAGAATTGAAACAAGGTATGCCAATGGGCGAATTTTATGGTTATAAAATTTTAGGTATTAACCAAAATACAGCTCAGTTGAACTCTACACCAAATTTATCGGGTTCAGCAGTAGGTTCATACATTTATCAGGATACTAACCACGATGGAGTTGTTACTCCGCAAGATGAAACTGCTATTGGTAATCCTAACCCTGATTTTGTTTATGGGGTAAATCTTAACGCCAGCTACAAAAGATTTGATTTCACAATGGTGTTATATGGATCACAAGGCAACAAAGATTATAACTACATTAAATGGTGGACAGACGTTTACAACAGTTTCCCTGGCGGTAAACAACTTAACTTGCTAACCAACTCAGCAACTGTAGTTAACGGACAAGTTACTAACCCAGGTGCTACTCAGGAAGCTTTATCTGTTAGTAACAACCCTTCAAATAGTTTCTATATTGAAAACGGTTCATTCTTAAAATGCCGTCTTGCTCAAATCGGTTATACTTTTGATCCAAACTGGTTAAAAGCTATCGGCGCAAGCAAATTGCATGTTTATGTACAAGGAACCAACTTGTTCACAATTACAAAATACACAGGTCCAGATCCGGAGTTAGTACCATCAATTCAAAATACTGGTAATACCGGAAACCAAAGTTCATCATTTGGTGTAGATTGGGGTGCTTATCCAACCAATCAAAGAACTTACATATTGGGTGTTAACGTGTCATTTTAATGATAAATAAGAAAACAAACTTTGTTATGAAAAAATTAAATTATAAAATTCTGGCCTTAGGTTCGATAATTCTTTTTACTGCAGGGTATTCTTGTAAGAAGATATTGAATTCAACTCCTGCGGGAGTATTGGCCGGGTCTACACTTGCTAATAAAGCCGGCGTGGATGGATTACTTATTGGCGCTTATTCGTTATTGGACGGATATTATCAAGGCCAGCCAGGTACCAACTATGGTTCTGGAATAAGCAATTGGACTTATGGTGGTGTTGGAGCTGACGATGCATACAAAGGCTCAACAACTACTGACCAGGGCCCTGATTTGCCAGAAATTGAATCGCACGTAAATATGAACTCAAATAATATTTACATTGAGTCGAAATGGCAGGTGAGTTATGCCGGTGTTCAACGTGCTAACAACGTTATACAAGAAGTGCCTTTGGTTACTGATGGTTCAGAAGCCGGCGCTGTTGGTCAGAACGCAATTGCTGAAGCTCGTTTTTTACGTGGTGTGTATCATTTTGAATTGGCCAAAATTTGGAGAAACGTTCCGTATGTTGACGAAACTATCACTTATGCCGCCGGTAACCTTAACGTGCCAAATCCTGGTCCGATATGGGATAAAATTGAAGCCGATTTTGCTTTTGCAATGACAGTGTTGCCAAAAACGCAATCAATGGCTGGTCGTGCCAACTACTATGCTGCGGAAGCATTTTTAGCAAAAGCATATTTATATGATCATAAATACGCACAAGCTTTACCATTGTTAACTGATTGTATAAACAATGGCGTAACAGCAAGCGGCGCGAAATATGCTTTAGAGCCTTTCAATAACAACTTTAACGCTGCAACTAAAAATGGACCTGAATCTGTATTTGCTGCACAAATGTCAGTAAATGACGGTTCAAATGGCCAGAATGATGATGCAGGTGACGTATTGAACTTCCCTGGTGGTGGTACTTATACCAGCTGCTGTGGTTTCAACGTACCTTCATACAACCTTGCTAATTCTTACAAAGTTGATGCTAATGGTTTGCCAATGTTTGCAATTGATCCGGCTACAGGTTTCCCAACTTATAATGACGTAAACCTTATTAATGACCATGGTATTGCTGCCGGTGCAGCCTTTACACCAACCACTGAGGCAATAGACTCACGTTTGGATTGGACCGTTGGCCGTAGAGGTATCCCATATCTTGATTGGGGACTTTGTGGTGGTGAGCCATGGACCCGTGGTGACCTTGTTCCATACACTCCGAAGAAAAATGTATTCTACGAAGCTGCTGCAGCATCTACAACCGATAACTATGGTACCTGGGCTACTAACCAGGGTTCAGCCAACAACTATAACATTATCCGTTTTGCTGATGTTATTTTGTGGCGTGCAGAATGCGAAGTACAAACTGGTGCTTTAGCAGCCGCTGAAGCTGATGTAAACTTAGTTAGAGCAAGAGCTGCTGATCCAACCGGATGGGTACATACTTATATTGATGTTACTAAACCTCAGGGTGGTTATACCAATACCCCTGCCGCAAATTATCATGTAGGTTTATATAGCGGTCAATTCACTGCAAATGGCGCTGCCTGGGCTATGGCTGCTGTTATGTGCGAAAGACAATTAGAGTTTGGTATGGAAGGTCAACGTTTCTTTGATCTTCAACGTCAGGACGGCGTAACTGGTGGCCCATTGGGTGCTGGTTATATGGCTGGCGTATTAAATTCATACTACAAAGCAGATAACCGTATTGCAAATCCTGTACTTACAAGTGCTAAATTTGTTGCGGGTAGAGATGAGCTTTATCCTATACCTAACCCAGAAATTCAAGCTGAGAACGGTAAATTGACACAAAATAAAGGCTATTAATAGCTAATAAGGAAAAAAGAGGGGAGAGAGTAATCTCTCCCCTTTTTTATTTAATTTGGCCTGTAATTGTTTCTATTTTTCCTAATTCTCCATGAAACTTCTTTACTCTTTTTTCTTTCTCCTTTTTGTAATCATATTAGCATCATGCAAAAAGAAAGATACGCTATTTGAACAAATTCCTTCTTCCTATTCGGGCATTACCTTCAATAATAAGATAGTTGAAAATGATACTATTAATCCTTTAGATAAGCTTAATATTTACAACGGAGGCGGCGTAGGCGTAGGTGATTTTAATAATGATGGATTACAGGATATTTACCTGGTAGGAAACCAGGTACCCAACAAGCTGTATATTAATAAAGGTAACATGAAATTTGTAGATGTTACTAAGGAAGCTGGTGTTGAAGGCCTTGGAGGCTGGGGCAGAGGCGTGGCGGTTGTTGACATTAATAACGATGGTTTATTGGATATTTATGTTTGCAATACGTTGTTGAACGACTCGACCAAACGACGCAACTTACTGTATATAAATCAGGGTCCTGATAAAAATGGCGTGCCTCATTTTAAAGAGATGGCTAAGGAGTACGGTTTGGATATAAAATTATATTCAACCATGGCATCATTTTTTGATTATGATAATGATGGCGATCTGGATATGTATTTAACCGTTAACGCGGCACAATCTTCAGATAATACCTCGTCTTTCAGGCCGACAGTAAAAGATGGCTCTCGCCAAAGTACCGGGCATCTTTACCGTAATGATTGGGATCCGGTTTTAAAACACCCTGTTTTTCATGATGTATCAAAACAGGCCGGTATTTTAATT
>Ga0206833_1112_pt1 | contig 18289 bp, 9 predicted proteins | sample Alteio_BWOrgCont_32_FD_152891 | JGI IMG/M metagenome (GOLD analysis project Ga0206833, IMG submission 152891) | Enriched cells from forest soil in Barre Woods Harvard Forest LTER site, Petersham, Massachusetts, United States -... | ecosystem: Environmental > Terrestrial > Soil > Temperate forest > O... | reverse complement strand
GTTAGATGTAGTTCAGCTGCACGAAGCACTACGAACCACCTTTAGCGCTGATGGCTTAAATATTTGTGTGTTAAAGGAAAAAGATTCATTGTAAGCGCAATTTGCGTCGTCGCCTCCAATAAGGCATGAGGCCCATATTTCGGCCTGTGGTTCTGTAATCGGGGCTATGGCGACAATTTCCGGACCAGCAAAGGGATCAAATTCAATTGGCACGGCTGTGTATACAACAGATTCGTCGCCGGAAAACAAAGAATTAACCGGTGCCGGATGTATTTGCTCCGGCTGTGCAAACGGATCAAATTCAACCGGGTTGATATCAACTATAGTGTTATCGTAAGCCAAATTAATTTTCTTTTATTTTAACCTGCAAATATTTGCCGGGGTTGTTTACATCACTGATAAACCAACCGGGGTTTCCATCTTTGTCGCGGCCAAGCCTGGCACCCGGAATAGGGGATTCCGTAAATGAATTTAACTCTTCTTTTATAATATTTTTTTTGTTATGGCCTGATGGGAAAAATCCCGATTCTATTAGCTCCGCAACACTTTCTCCAAATCTGGAGATTATTTTGTCAACGTCATGTTTCGTATGTGCTTCTGTTAAAAAGCAAGGAAACAAATCCCATATGTGAATACCTTTTTCTCGCATCAAAGTAAACAACAATTCGCCGTAGGGAAGTTCTTCTTTAAATTTTATTTTCCATAGCGACCCAAATGACGGAACAAATAGAGGTAATCCGAATTTATTACAGATGATATTTAACTCATCGGCAAGGTATTGTGTAAGTGAATTTAAGTTTTGTTGTAATTCCGGGCCTTTTTGTTTCATGTATTCTAACGATGCCTTCGCGGCAGTTAAAGCAAGCGGATGCCTCACAAAAGTACCGGCAAAATAAGTTACACCTGCTTCCGGCTGCGAATCATCGCCATATTGCCAAAAACCACCATCAAGGGCATCCATATATTGTTTATTGCCTGCTATCGCACCAATAGGCATTCCGCCGCCTATTACTTTGCCATAGGTGCCAATATCAGCCTTAATACCGAACATAGCCTGTGCACCGCCGGGATGCATCCTGAAACCGGTTATCACTTCGTCAAAAATCAATACAGTACCGGCTTTTTGCGTTATTTGGCGTACCTCTTTTAAAAATTCAACCGGCTGAAATTCAGGACGCCTGCTCTGAACAGGTTCAACTAATACTGCCGCTATTTCATGCGCGCGTTCGCGGATGATTTGTAAGGTTTCATCAGTGCCATAATCCAGGATCAGCATATTTTGCACCACCTCCGGCATTATACCGGGAGCGGCGGGTATGGTTTTGAGTTTTTTTGTTCCGCGCACCAATACCTCATCGTTAATGCCATGATACGATCCGGCAAAGGCAATAATTAAGGCGCGCCCGGTAACTGTACGGGCAATGCGCATAGCGCCCAATATAGCTTCGGAGCCGGTATTGCACAAGGCGGCCCGGTCAAAACTGGTAAATTCACAAATGAGTTCGCAAACTTCTCCCGCCAATTCGTGCTGCGGTCCAATTTCGTACCCGTTTGCAACCTGCGTTAAAACTGCTTGTTTTAAAACATCAGGTTGGTAGCCCAAAAAGTTTGAGCCAAAGCCGTTTAAGGCATCAATATATTCGTTGCCATCAATATCCCAAACCCTGCTTCCTTTTGAATTGTTTACTACTATAGGATAAACAATTTCTTTCGTAAGGGGACGAAAACCGCTTACTACACGCGGATCGGCCATGTGCGCCCGATATTTTTGAGTATATTCTTTGCTTTTGGGCGTTTTGCTATTGTAACGACTAATAAGCTGCGTTAAAAATAACCGTTGCTTTTCGCTTAAACCCTGTACCTGTTTTTCGATACGGGCAGTGGCACCAAAAGGTTTTTTAACTTCAATTTGTTCTTCAGGCGTTAAATCATATTGTACAGAAAATCTGTTGGTTGAATTTGTTTGTGTAATTGATTCTTCAACCTTTGCCGGGGCATTGTTCCCATTTTGCAGTAGTGCCAATTGACCAGCCAATAGTTGTATTTGCTGTGCAATCAAATCAAGCGCAGTGTTTCCGTTAACCGGAGCTGATGTGGGAATTGAGGTTGAAAGCGGCTGTTGGTTAAATGACTCTGCAGGTAAATTGGCATCTAAATAATTTGCAAGTGAATTGATGCTGTTATACTCTTCAAATAGCTTTCGGAACGTGATTGGTACATTAAACTCTTTTTTTAGATTGGTTGCTATTTGAGTAAGCAGTAATGAGTCGAATCCAATTTCGATAAAGTTTACATTTACCAAAGCATCACCAATTTCAATACCCGAAGCATCTTCAAATAGTTCCTTTAGCTTGTCAGTTAATATATCTCGTCTCATCAATGCGTTGTATAACGGTAGTTGGTTTAGTTGTTCACTTATTTCAGGTGCCTCAATTATTGCGGCTACTTTATGTTCTTGGGGTTTGGGTTCAAGCCAGTAACGTTTTTTATCAAATGCATAGGCCGGTAAATTCACGCGTATGCGTTGCTGATTTTGGTAAAAAGCTGCCCAATCAGGCTCCACGCCGTTTAACCATAACTGACCTAATGCTCTTAATACGGAATAATACTCGGTTTGAGTTTCATTTTTTTCGAACCCGGGAAGAATAGCGGTTGAGCTATTCTTTATTTGCTGGCGTGCAAGTGTTGCCAATATAGTGCCCGGTCCAACCTCCATTAAAATAGCCTCTTCGTGTTCTTGTAAGGTATCAATAGCATCCGCAAAGCGCACGGTATTGCGTAAATGCTGTGCCCAATAACGCGGGTCTGTTGCCTCTGCTTCGCTCATCCATTTCCCGGTTACGGTTGATACCAATGGTTTAACCGGTGGATTTAATTTGACAGTTTTTATTACTGCCTCAAATGGTTCAACAATTTGATCCATCATAGACGAATGAAAGGCGTGGCTGGTTTGTAGCAACCGTGCGGGGATGCTTTTAGCATCCAATTGCGCCCAAAAATCGGCCACCGCATCATCAGGCCCGGCTATTACGCTCAATTTATCACTGTTGATTGCTGCCAGCGATATGTTGTCGGGTATTATGGTTGCCAATTCTTCGTTAGCCATCCTCACCGAGAGCATGCTGCCTTTTTCAACTTCGCTTACCATTTTGGCACGGATGGAGATTAAAAACAAGGCATCTTTAAGACTAAATATACCTGCGAAATGTGCGGCCACAAACTCGCCAATGCTATGCCCGGTAAATATGGTAGGTTGTATGCCCCAATGCATCCAAAGCCTTGTCATGGCGTACTCCATAATAAATATGGCTGGCTGGGCATAAAAGGTATTCTTTATTTTTTCGGTTGATGCTTCGTCTATTGTCGGAGGATAAATTACCTCCAGGATATGGGCATGGGGTGTATCTTTTAAAAGATCTACACATTCATGGACGGCAGTTTTAAAAATGGGTTCGTTATCATATAATTCCTTGCCCATGTTTACGTATTGCGAACCCTGGCCGGGAAATATAAATACAATTTCGGATGCCTTTGCGCTTAATGTTTTTGCAGCGACGGGCTCTGATGCAGTTTGTAATTTGGTAAGTAGTTCTGCCCGGTTTGCTGCAATAAGAAACCTTCGTGTGCTAAAATCAGCCCTTGTATTTTGCAGGGTATAGGCAATATCAGCAATGTTAACAGCAGGATTGTCTTCAACGAATGCGGCCAGTTTTTTTGCATAGGCAGCAATACTCATTTCTGTTTTAGCCGACCATGTAATTAAAGAAAATGGTTTCGCTGTACCAGATTGTATAGCTACCTTTTCAAATTCTTCCAAAACGAGGTGTACGTTTGTACCGCCAACACCGAAAGAACTTACGCCTGCGCGCCTTTTGCCATCGCTTATCCAATCTTTTAATGCCGTATTTATATAAAAAGGACTCTCGGAAAGATCAATATCAGGATTTGGCTTGTTGAAAAATAAAGATGCTGGTATCTGTTGATGATTAAATGCCAAAACCGTTTTTATCAGCCCGGCTACACCGGATGCGGCTGTTAAATGGCCCAAATTGCTTTTTACAGATCCAACAGCACAGTAATGCCTCTTTTCCTGCATTCCGAATGCCTGATGTAATCCTTCAATTTCAATCGGATCACCCAATGGAGTTGCTGTTCCATGCGCTTCAATATAACTGATGCTTGATGCGTCGATATTTGCATCTGCTATAGCCATAGCAATTGCCCCAGCTTGTCCTTGTGCGCTGGGACCGCCGAAGCTACCTTTATCGGCACCATCGTTATTTATACCTATTCCTTTTATTATGGCATAAATGATGTCATCGTCGCGTTTGGCGTCCTCTAATGTTTTTAAAAGTACCACACCCGCACCATCGCTGAATACTGTCCCGGTGGCGTTGGCATCAAACGGGCGGCAATGCCCGTCCTTACTCAAAATGGAGCCTTCCTCGTATAAATGTCCGCTTTTCAGCGGTGAGGTAATGGACGCTGCACCGGCTAATGCAATATCACATTGCCCGTTTCTTAAACTGCTTACAGCCTGTGCTATGGCTAAAAGAGAGGTAGAGCATGCGGCGTAAACTGAAACAGCAGGACCCTTTAAATTTAATTGATAGGCGGTGCGGGTAGCAATGTAATCTTTTTCGTTAAGCGCCCGGGTGTTAAACTCGCCGTATTGTTCAACCAGTTGTGGGTGGGTTAGCACGTTATTGGTAAAGTAGGTGTTATACCCGCATCCGGCAAATACGCCGACAGAACCGTTATATCTTTGTGGTAAATAGCCAGTATTTTCTAATGCTTCCCATGCCAGTTCCAGGAAAACCCGTTGTTGCGGATCCATTAATTCAGCAGAGCGCGGGTTGAAACCAAAAAAGGCTGCGTCAAATTCATCAGCCCCATCAATAATACCGCGGGCTTTTACATAATTAGGAGTATTTTTAATGTCAGATGCAATAGACGAGTCTAATTCATCGTCACCAAAAAAGCTGATGGCCTCCCTGGCACCTGATAGTAGATCCCAATATTCTTCTAAAGTATTAGCCCCCGGAAAACGGCCAGCCATACCAATAATGGCAATGTCTTTATTACCGGTATCAGTTTTACTCTTTCGTAGCTGAGGTGTATAAGCAGTTTTATTGGTTCCTTGCAGATAATTCGCAATACCGCTTACAGTTGGATATTGATATAATTTAGTTATTGGAATAATAAGATTATGATGTTGTTTTAATTGGGCAACAGCTTTTAGCGCCAGCAGCGAATTACCACCAAGATGGAAAAAGTTATCATCAACACCAATTTTATCCAATAAAAGTAATTCTCTCCAAACAGTTGCAATGTTTTTCTCGCGGGTGGTTGATGGTGCTTGGTATAAAACATTCAATTCCGGTCTTTTCAGTTCGGGCTTTGGTAAATTATTTCTGTCGACCTTGCCGCTGGTGGTTTTTGGGAGTTCATCGAGCCAAACATAGGCTGATGGCAGCATAAATTCGGGTAATTTGTCTTCAATGTATTTACGTATGTAACCGGTATTCTGATTATTTTTAGCAGCCACCAAATACGCCACTAAACGCTTTTGCCCGGTTGAATCTTCCTGCGCTACAACAATGGCTTGCTTAATATCATTTAGCTGGTTGATCAGTACTTCAATTTCGCCCAACTCAACCCGATTGCCACGAATTTTAACCTGTGTATCACGGCGGCCAAGATATTCGATATTGCCATCCGGCAGGTGCCTGGCCAAGTCGCCGGTGCGGTAAATTGTTGTTGTTTTGCCGGTGGAACTTTGCCGGTTGATAAACTTTTCGGCAGTTAATTCCGGTTTGTTAAGATAGCCATTGGCCAAACTTGTGCCGCTTACACATAATTCGCCTGCTTCGCCATAAGGAAGTTCTTTAAATTCTTCATCAAGGATCAGGATATCGGTATTATCGATAGGGGTACCGATGGATGGTAATAAAGGCCATTGAGCCAGATCGCCATCCAATATCAGTTGGGTAACTACATGTGTTTCGGTGGGGCCATATTGGTTAAATAACACACATCCTGGCAGGGACGAAAAGAAACTAATTAGTTGAGGTGTGATTTTTAATTGTTCACCCGATGTTATTACTTCTTTTAAACAAGCCGGGAAATATTTTTCTGTATGCGCAGTTTCCGCTAAATATTGAAGTACCACAAATGGTAAAATGATGCGGTTAACCTGATGTTGATCAATATAACGCAACAATTGGTAAGGATCAATCCTTAAATTATCATCAACCAAAATTAAAGTGCCGCCTGTGGTAAGGGTAGCAAAGATCTCCTGAAAAGAAACGTCGAATGTTAATGGTGCAAATTGCAGCGTATTGAAGCCTGTTGCAGATGCAGAATGTTTTTGTTGCCATAGCAACAAATTGGCCAGTGCGGCATGCCCCATAGAAACTCCTTTGGGGATTCCAGTTGAGCCTGACGTGTATAGCACGTAGCAACCTGATTGATTGGTTGCGACAGGTGCTGTCGCCACAGGATAATCAAGGTCATTTGCCAATGCTTTTATAGTAAATGATTCAAATAGTGATTTTTGTTCACCATGGGCGAGGCATAAATCAATACCCGAGTCATCAATTATTTGCTGTAAACGGTTCGACGGATAATTGGGGTCGAGCGGTAAATAAGCTTTACCTGCTTTTAAAATAGCCAGTACGCTAATGATGGTTTCTATTGAACGATGTGTACTTACACCGATAATGTTAGCTTCGGGCGAAGTACTTAATATTTGATTCGCAATATTATTCGCTTTTTGAGCTAATTGGCTATAAGTTAATTGATTGTTATTAAAAATGACGGCAATGGCATCAGGGGTTTTATCTTTTTGCTTTTCAAATAATTGATGAATGAGCAAATCGTTATCCGTAGTATCCTTATCCGTTTTATGGGAAATGCCTGCCATTAATATATTATGATTGGAAATTTTTACTAATAATTACGTAATTGCAGGGGTATTGATTTTAGAATGAATTATCAAATTGCCTTTTTATACGTTTAAGGCTGTTGTTAAGTTATAATTAATGTTGATACAATTATAAAGTGCCATTTTAGTCATTTACCGTGATATTCCCAAAGAATATTATCAAAGATACCTTGTTAGTTAAATATCTGGTTATGCGATAGCGTGTTAGCGTTCACGGTGTTCAAGGCGTTCATGCATTTATTTTTGAACACATATAATAAATAGACTTTATCTTCATTTTCCTGTGATATGAAAACAATTATTGTAAAGTTTATTTATAACCAGAAAACGTTTTTGCTGCCTGATGCGTAAATGCTTTTAACAAATAATATCTACATGAAATTTATCTTTTCGATTATCATTATGCTCAGCGGCGCTATAGCTTACAGTCAACCCAAACAAATAGAAGAAAATATGATGGTCGATAGTATCAAACGATCATTTATTACTTATATTCCTTCGGTAACAGACAAAGACTATAAAATGCCTTTGATTATTTCGCTGCATGGTGGCTTTGCCAGTCCGAAAGGACAGTTTCATTTGGCAGATTTCAGGCCAATTGCCGATAAAGACAAATTTATAGTAATATGCCCGGCATCAAAACACATGTGGCATGACGGTAAAAACAACAATGGCATTGACGATGTGAAATTTATAGACAGATTGATTACTTATGCCATCGACACTTATCATATCGATCCTAAAAGGGTATACGTTACAGGGATCTCAAACGGCGGTTTTATGACTTCACGTTTGGCTTGCCAATTATATAAAAGAATAGCAGCGATAGCAGTTGTTGCGGCCTCGTTAGATGTAAATGAAGGTTATGACCTGGTAAGCCCTATGCCGGTGATTTATATGCATGGTACAAAAGATAAAATAGTATCGTACAATGGCGGTAAGATGTTTGGCCGGCAAATTTATTCGCAGAAAGAGATATTGCAGAAGTGGATCAAGCTGGATGGTTGCAAGCCTGAGCCGGCGATAACAAATATACCGGATACCGCTAAAGATAGTACAAGTGTTATTAAAGAGGAGTATATTAACCAGGCTAATGGAATAAGAGTTGTGGGTTATACTATTAATAACGGCGGCCACACCTGGCCGGGCGGCTGGCAGTTTATGCCCGAATTTATTGTAGGCAAAACCACCAAAAATTTAAATGCCTGCCAGGAAATATGGAGTTTTTTTAAGCAATACAAATTAAATGACTAAACCATTGCGTTTTCTTTTTGTAGTAGAAGAGCGGTTTTAATTATACCGCTATTTTTTAAATAATTTTGGTTTCTTTGTTTCAATAATATGAATTTACCTGCTACATCATCTTTTTCTATTGACAGGGCAACTCTTTTACAGGAGCAAAAGCTAAGGGAATTATTGACTTATTTACATCAAAAGTCGCCATTTTATAAAGAGCTTTTTATAAAGCACGGGGTTAATATTTCCACAATAAAAACGCTTTTGGATTTGCCATCGTTGCCAACAACCAGCAAAGAGGACCTGCAACAAAGAAACAATGATTTTTTATGTGTTGATCCGCAGCAAATTGTGGAATTTACTTCAACTTCGGGTACATTGGGTAGTCCCGTTACCATTGCGCTAACAGAAAACGATCTAAACAGGCTGACAGACAATGAGTATAATTCATTCAGCTGCGCCGATGGTTCAGCAGCTGATACGTACCAGTTGATGCTAACGCTCGACAGACAGTTTATGGCTGGCATAGCCTATTATATGGGTTTAAGGAAGCTTGGCGCAGGTATTATCCGTTTAGGGCCCGGCGTGCCTTCATTGCAATGGGAAACTATTCAACGATTAAAGCCAACGGCCATCGTTGCTGTCCCTTCATTTATTTTAAAACTGATTAAATTCGCTGAAGAAAATAGCATTGATCTGAATGCTTCATCAGTAAAGAAAGCGGTTTGTATTGGTGAAAACATTCGCAATACCGACTTCTCCTATAATATCCTTGGAAAAAAAATAACCGAAGCCTGGGATATTCATTTGTATTCGACCTATGCATCAACAGAAATGCAAACGGCGTTTACGGAGTGCAGCGAAGGGCGCGGCGGCCACCTGCAACCCGAACTGGTTATAGTTGAACTGCTTGATGAAAATAATGAACAGGTTGCCGCAAATACCCCCGGCGAGGTAACCATTACTACGCTTGGCGTTGAAGGTATGCCGCTGTTACGTTATAAAACCGGAGACATTTGCACGTACGATAATGAGCCATGTGCCTGCGGCCGTACCAGTTTACGTTTATCGCCGGTTATTGGCCGCAAAAAGCAAATGATAAAATTTAAAGGCACTACGCTATATCCGCCGGCATTGTTCGATTTGCTGAATGAAATGGAAGAAGTACTTGATTTTGTTGTAGATGTTTATTCAAACGAGATTGGTATGGATGAGGTGTTGATTCACATTTTGCCGTTAGATGATAGTAAAGCCTGCGACAATAGGATCAGGGCTTATCTGCAAGCCAGGCTAAGGGTTAGTCCTCATGTAAATTATGTAGGCGCCGAGGAAATACACAAAATGCAATTTAAGGAAGCCAGCCGCAAAGTCATTAAGTTTATTGACCGGAGGGTTTAATCATATTCTCGCGCTAATCAACTAAAAGCCTATATTTACCATTTAAAATAAAAACAAATTCTGCTTATGGTACCCGTTGGACAAGACGTCCTCACGTTAGATAATTTCTCTGACATTATATTTAATAATAAGACAGTTACATTACCTTCATCGGCTTTAGAAAAGGTTAAAGTAAATTTTCAGTTTCTACAGCAATTTTCATCAAATAAATTAATTTACGGTATTAACACAGGTTTTGGGCCAATGGCTCAATATAAAGTAAGCGAAGAGAATTTGCTTCAGCTGCAATATAACCTTATCCGCAGTCATAGCTCTGGCAGCGGGGCTTTACTGTCTCCTCTTTTGGTTAAAGCCCTGATGATTGCGCGATTGAACAGTTTAATGCAAGCCTATTCAGGTATTCATACCGACGTGGTAGAACTGTTGCGCGAATTGATAAATAAAAATATTACCCCCTGTATTTTTGAGCATGGTGGTGTAGGTGCAAGCGGCGATTTGGTGCAATTGGCTCATTTAGGGCTAGTGCTGATAGGCGAAGGAGAAGTTATTTATGAAAACAGGCTACGCCCTACAGCAGAAGTTTTCGAAGAATTAAATATAACGCCACTCTCTATCCACGTGCGCGAGGGATTGGCTATTTTAAATGGCACATCCGCAATGACAGGCATTGGTATGGTGAATATCATCCAGGCACAAAAACTATTGGGCTGGTCGGCAATGTTTTCAGCGATGACCAATGAGATAGTGGAGGCATATGATGATCATTTTTCGCATGAATTAAATATTGTAAAGCACCATAAGGGGCAAAATCGTATTGCGGCCACCATGCGCGATATTTTGAAAGGAAGCAAAATGATCAGGAAACGCTCCGATCATTTATATCATGCCGATGGCATCGATATGGAGATTTTTGAAGATAAAGTGCAGGAATATTATTCGCTACGTTGTGTAACACAGGTATTAGGGCCAATTTATGATACCATAACTCAAGCCGAGCAGGTAATTACCAACGAGTTAAATTCGGTGAATGACAATCCTGTTATTGACCATGCCAATCATAATGTTTATCACGGCGGAAATTTCCACGGTGATTATGTTTCACTGGAAATGGATAAGCTGAAAATTGCCATTACAAAGCTATCCATGCTTTCGGAGCGTCAATTAAATTACCTGCTTAATAACAAACTCAATCAAAAATTCCCGCCGTTTGTGAACCTGGGTGTATTGGGATTGAATTTTGGTATGCAGGGCGTACAGTTTACGGCAACTTCAACAGTTGCTGAAAATCAGACGTTATCATTTCCGATGTATGTGCACAGTATTCCTAATAATAATGACAATCAGGATATAGTGAGTATGGGCTGCAATGCGGCATTAATAACCAAAAAAGTGATTGACAATGCTTTTGCCGTATTGGGAATACAATTAATGACTATTGTACAGGCTATTGACTATTTAGAGTGTCAGGAAAGATTATCGCCGCAAACATTGGATTTATATAAAGAGATAAGGAAGATATTTCCGAAATTTATTGAAGACCAAGCCCGGTACAAAGAAATGGAAAGGGTAAGGATTTTTCTTGAAAATGGCCACCCGGCAATCTCATTTAATGATTAAACTATGAAAACTGCTTTAGTTACAGGTGGTTCACGTGGAATTGGCAGGGCAATTTGTATCAAATTGGCAGCAATGGGCTATTATGTGCTGGTAAATTATAAAAGCAATTTGCAGGAAGCAGAAACCACACTGTCATTAATTAAAGAGAGCGGCAGCAATGGTGAATTGCTTCAATTTGACGTTGCGCAGCGGGGTGATATTAAACAGGTTCTTGGGGATTGGATTGCTAATCATCCTGATCATATAATCGAAGTCTTAATAAATAATGCAGGTATAAAAGACGATAGCTTGATGGCCTGGATGAAAGATGAGCAGTGGGACAATGTTATTAAAACCAGTTTGGAAGGTTTTTTCTTTGTTACCCGTTTGGTGCTTGATGGTATGATGATGAACCGCTATGGCAGAATTATAAATGTAGTTTCGCTTTCCGGTTTAAAAGGCTTACCCGGTCAGGCTAATTATTCGGCAGCTAAAGCAGGGGTTATAGGAGCAACCAAGTCGTTGGCGCAAGAGGTTGGCAGGAGCGGCATTACGGTAAATGCGGTAGCACCTGGTTTCATAAAAACTGATATGACCGGAGATCTCGACGAAAAAGAACTGAAAAGAATGATCCCGGTTAATCGTTTTGGATCTGCGGATGAAGTTGCCCATGCAGTTGGTTTTCTGGCTTCAAAAGATGCTGCTTACATTACCGGGCAGGTATTGTCTGTTAATGGTGGTTTATACTCATAATTATGGCAATAACCGGCGATATCTTATCATTTATTCCACAACGACTACCATTTGTAATGGTTGATAAGTTGTTGTATAGCGATGAATTTACTACCGAAACTTCGTTCACAGTACTTGAGGATAATATTTTAGTTGTCGATAATAAACTTACTGAAGCTGGCATGATGGAAAATATTGCGCAAACAGCTGCAGCACAGGCGGGATATGCTGCAAAAAGATATAATCAGCCGGTGGCTATAGGATATATAGGCGCGGTAAAAAAGTTTGAGGTATTTGATTTACCTGAAATGGGCGATGAACTCATCACATCCATTAAAATTGAAAATCAGGTTTTTGATGTTACCATAATTTCGGGAACGGTAAAGTGTAATGATGTAATTATGGCGCAATGTGAGATGAATATTTTTATCCGGGAATAGATGGCTGCTGTTTATGTTGTCTCTGATAATATCTTTTCGCCGCTCGGAAAAACAACGGCCGAAAATTTCAATCAATTAAAAGCTGGTATTTCCGGGGTTAAAGAGCAAAGTAATCCGCAAATCGTCGATAGAAGTTTTTATGCCTCCTTATTTCCCGAAACAAGTTTTAATAATGAATCGAGGTACACCAAATTTGAGCAATTACTGATTGCTTCAATTGAAGATGCATTAAAGAATAGCGGCGTAGATCCCCGGGATAAAAAAACAGTACTTATTTTGTCGTCAACCAAGGGTAATATTGGTTTACTCGAAACAAATAATTATTCTGCCTATTTAAAAAAGCGAGTTGCTTTAAATACATCTGCAGAGTTGATAGCCGGGCATTTTGGTTTTGTTAATTTGCCTATTGTAATTTCAAACGCCTGTATTTCCGGAATAATGGGGATCACAACAGGTATGAGGCTGATTCAAGCAGGTAAATATGAAAATGCTGTAATTGCAGGTGCCGATGTTATCACTAAATTTATATTATCGGGCTTTCAATCGTTTCAGGCCATCAGTTCAACACTTTGTAAGCCATTTGATATTGATCGAGACGGAATTAATCTGGGTGAGGGCGCTGCAACGGTGATATTATCTGCCAAATCAAACCATAACATTGATATACAAGTAAAGGGAGGAGCGGTTAGTAACGATGCCAATCATATTTCAGCCCCCTCGCGTACCGGAGCGGAACTTGCCCATGCTATTGAATCAACGCTCAAGCAAGCAAGTCTGTCTGCTGCCAATATTGATTTTGTTTCGGCCCATGGAACGGCAACCATTTATAATGACGAAATGGAAGCTAAAGCTATTAATTTATCAAATCTTCAAAATGTGCCTGTAAATAGCTTAAAAGGCTATTACGGGCATACTTTAGGTGCCGCCGGTTTAATAGAATCTATCATTTCTATTCAATCCTTAAAGGAAAATATTATACTTCCTACATTAGGTTTTAGTGAGATAGGGGTGAGCGCGCCGATAAATATTGCTACCCAATTATTATCTTCCAAAAAACTAAATAATTGTCTCAAAACCGCATCGGGTTTTGGTGGCTGCAACGGCGCCGTTGTTTTTAGTAAATTTTAAGTACTTGTACTAATTTATCAAGCCGACAGATTTGCAGCAGGCAAATTACCCAACTTGCGTACAAATAAGCTATAAAATCTATCTCAAACCAACCTGGAAATATTTTTTTTTTCATTCGTGAGGATTTTCTTGTTTAAAAAGCAAGGCAGTTCGGTCCAAAATATTGCCAAAAACACGCTAATTGCGCTTACTGTTGAAAAATTAAAATCTCGTTAGTGTAACAAAAAAATTATAATTCCGTACCACATGGCATTCATATTAATTTATGATACTTTTTTAACTAGACTATTGATTTTATTAATTTTTAATGCAACGAGATGTACGATAGTAATTTATCGGAGTTCCGGATGATGAAATAATTTTTTAGCCATGCGGAACCGATTTTTAATATTTGTTGTTCTTTTTATCGTCCTTAGCCTGAATGGTTATGGCCAATCGGCTGCATTAGCGGTAAAGATATCGTCATCGGCGGTATCTATTTGCTCAGGAAACGCCGTGATTTTAACTGCCAATGTATCTGGCGGCACAGCACCATATACTTACATCTGGAATACAGGCGACACTACGTCGACGATAAGTGTAAATAAAGGTGGGGACTATGAAGTTATTGTTAGTGATGCCACCCCCGGAGGCAGCCAGGCAATTGATGATATTGTGATTAATGCTAATGCTATTCCTAATGCACCATCTGCTGCTAACGCTGTAGTTTGTGCCAACAGTAGCACAACCCTTACTGCTACAGCACCCGGTGGCATGTATCAATGGTACGATGCGCCGGTTGGAGGTAATTTATTAGCAACAAGTGCTTCTTATATAACCCCACCTATCACAAGTGCCGCCACTTATTATGTTGAAACAACTATTAATGGCTGTACCAGTCCCAGAACACCAGTGTCTATAAGTCTTTTTAGCAATCCTACTATTTATAATACGTCAATTTGTTATGGTAGTTCTGCAGTTTTATCTGCGAGTGGTGGAGATACTTATAGTTGGTATGCCTCATCGTCAGGCGGACAAGTTTTGAGTACATCGTCTAAATTTACAACCCCAATATTAACAGTAACTACAGCTTATTATGTAGTTGCAACAACTAATGGATGTATGAGCGCACCTACCAAAGCTATTGCCACGGTTGCAGCGCAGCTTAGCCCCCCGGTTGTTGCTAATACAAGCGTTTGTTCAGGTGAGACGGTTAATCTTCACGCAACAGGAGCTGCCGGTGTATACGATTGGTTCACTGTTCCGGCTGGTGGTACCTCGTTAATTTCGAGTACTGATTTTACTACCCCGCCGCTAACGTCGACGACAACATTTTATGTGCAAATTACGTCGCCTTCAGGTTGTATAAGTGCCCGGACTCCAGTTACTGTGACTGTTGAATCGATACCTTCAGCACCCGTTGTCCAGAATGCAGAAACTTGTTCTGGAACTAGTGTAATACTTAATGCTTCGGGCGTTGGCGGTACATTACAATGGTTTGATTCGCCGGAGAGCACAACCGTATTAGCGAGTGGTAATACATTTAATACACCTATGCTTAAAAATTCTGCAACCTATTATGTCGCAATAACTAACGGACAATGTTCCAGTTCCCGGTCCGCGGTAAATGTTACTGTAAATAAGGCGCCTGAAGCTCCGGCGGCGGCAGGATTAATAACCTGCTCAGGCTCAGTTAATACTTTAACCGCTGCGTCATTGGATAGCGGTGCATATGCCTGGTACGATGCACGGGATGGAGGCAATTTGCTTGCATCCACCGAAACTTATGTAACTCCACCGGTTAATTCAACCACAACCTATTATGTACAAATAACCGCAAATGGCTGCACAAGTTCCAGAACGCCGGTTACAGTGTCTATATTTCCAATTCCTGCAGCGCCAGCTACTTTTGGAACACAAGTTTGCTCTGATAATCAGGTTGTTACACCCTCTTCGGTTTCGATTTGTTCGGGTAGTCAGGCTATGCTTTTTGCTTCCTTGAGTTCCGGGAATGGAAGCGATAAGTGGTATGATGCACCAACAGGAGGTAACTTGTTGATATCCAATCCGGAATATATTACTCCTATACTTACGTCCAGCAAGACCTATTATGTAGAGAACGATTTAAATGGTTGTAGCAGCCCACGTACGCCTATTACCGTTACCGTTCTTCCGCCAGGCCAATGCCAGCAAATACCAGCTAACATTACGACTACGGCTTCTATAAAAGCACCAACAGCATCAAGTATGAGCATATGTTATGGAGGTGAAGCGATATTATCAGCAATAGCTCCGGGCGGCTGTTATCAATGGTTTGATGCAGCTACTGGCGGCAATTTATTGGAGGCTGGGCCATTGTATATCACGCCCGCACTTACTGCTAATAAAACTTTTTACGTACAAACCACAATAGGTGGCATTACGAGTCAAAGAACTGCAGTAACAGTGACGGTTATTTCAGCGCCTGTAAAGCCCATAGCCCAGGATGTTACTACTTGTATGGGTAATTCGGCAACACTCACCGCAAGTGGTTCGCCGGGTACTTATGCCTGGTATGATACGCCAACTGGAGGAAACCTTTTGTCGCAAAGCAGTACTTATCAAACCCCTTATATTATAAAAGATACCGCCTATTATGTACAATCGGTACTTTACTATTATCTCTGTGAAAGCCCCAGGACAAAGGTTAATATTATTGCGCATCCTGTACCTTCAATAACAAGTGCATCAACCTTAACTATTTGCAGCGGAAATAATTTGAACTACAGCATTCGGTCAAATGTAACCGGAACTAAGTTTTTATGGAGCCGGGCCGCAGTTGCAGGTATTAGTAATACTGCGGTTGACAACCAAAGCTCGGGTATAATTAACGAAAACTTAATAAACACAAGTAATGCTGTCGCAATTGTAACCTACTTAATTACCCCGGTAGCAAATGGTTGCACGGGCACGCCATTTAATCTGGTGGTGTCGGTTTTTCCGATTCCTGTAGTTACAAGTGCTAATAATGTGACTATTTGCAATGGAACATCTGTTAACTATCAGCTTACTTTTAATACAGGTGACGTAGGTGTTAAGTGGAGCAGAGCAGCGGTAACAGGATTAAGAAATACCGCAATAACGGGCCAATCGAGCAGTAACATAAATGAAGTTTTATATAATACAAGTAATGCACCGGTAAAGGTTTCCTATGTTTTTAAATACCAAACCGGAACCTGCCAGGGAACAACATTCACTTTAGTTGTTACGGTTAACCCACAGGCTACTATTACAAGCCCGACAACAAAGACCATTTGTAGCGGATCGACGCTAAACTATAAAATTACATCAAATGTATCTTCAACAACATTCACTTGGTCAAGAGCTGCAGTTTCAGGAATAAGCAATGTGGCCGTAACGGGCATGACGATGGATACCATTAATGAAACTTTGGTTAATACTACCACCCACGCAATAAAAGTTCTCTATATTATCAGACCTGTGAGTTACAACTGCAACGGGACAGGTCTTTATTTGTATGTTACCATAAATCCTCAAACGCCAGTGCCTCAGGCTAACAGTAACTCGCCTGTTTGTTTGGGTAGTTCAATACTACTGAATACACCGACAATCGTAAATGCATCCTATTTATGGACCGGGCCCAATGGCTTTATTTCTACTAATCAAAACCCTGTTATTGATAATATAACATTAGCTAATACAGGTACCTATAATTTATATACCATCATAAACGGTTGTTCCAGTGATGCATTACCTGTTGCTGTTGTTGTAGACCCACCGCCATTAGCAAATGCCGGACCTGATCAAATTGTTTGTCTCAACACATCTCTGATTAACCTTAATGGAAAAATATCAGGTGGTACAACCACGGGGATTTGGACAAGCAGTGGTACAGGAGCATTCCTGCCGTCCAGCAATTCTTTAAATGCACAATATTATCCATCTGCACAGGATATGGCTTCGGGACTTGTAAAACTTACGCTGTCATCTACAAGTCCTGATAATTGTACCATATCAACTTCAACTATGCAGGTGAAATTCCAATTATCAACAGGAGTTAAAGCTGGAGATAACCAAACCGTTTGTGAACAAACCTCAAGTATTCAACTGAACGGGCAGGTATTTGCGCCCGGAGGTGGTTTTTGGAGCACAACCGGAAACGGCACCTTTAGCCCGTCGGCCTCGCAGCCAGATGCTGTTTATCTTCCCGGTAAGGTTGATATGGACAATGGAAAAACCATATTAACACTTCATGCCAATAACCCTGGGCAATGCTACACAGAAGCGGATTCGTTAGTCATCAACTTTTTCCCATTGCCAATAGTTTACGCCGGCGGCACAAGGTATGTGCTGAAAGATAATACGATTGTATTACAGCCGGTTGTGAACGATAAAAATGTGAAATATCAATGGTCGCCTGATATTAATATCAGTAGTACAACGGTGAAAAATCCAACTATAACAGGGGGTGATGCCAACATAACTTATACGCTTGTAGTTACTGACAGCCTGGGATGCTCAAGCCAGGATCAGATGACTGTAATAGTATCGCCCAAAATAACAGTTCCAAATGCTTTTACACCTAATAATGACGGTGTAAATGATTTGTGGGACGTACGTGGCCTGGTGGCATATCAAAGTGCAGTGATAGATGTATTTGATAGATATGGCAGCAAAGTATTTCATTCTGTAGGCTACGGATCATCCTGGGACGGCACCTACAATGGTAAGGCCATTCCACCAGGGACCTATTATTATGTTATCGATCTTAAAGTTAACGGGCAGGTGCTTTCGGGGCCATTAACCGTCATCAGGTAGGTATTCTTATCGATAA
>Ga0206833_1138_pt1 | contig 18378 bp, 21 predicted proteins | sample Alteio_BWOrgCont_32_FD_152891 | JGI IMG/M metagenome (GOLD analysis project Ga0206833, IMG submission 152891) | Enriched cells from forest soil in Barre Woods Harvard Forest LTER site, Petersham, Massachusetts, United States -... | ecosystem: Environmental > Terrestrial > Soil > Temperate forest >... | reverse complement strand
AGCCATATTGGTGCCCACTACTATTTTAGCCGCGCAGCATTACAAAACATTTTCGGACAGGTTGAAGGGCTTCCCTTGCAATATAGATTATGTGAACCGGTTTAAATCGAGCAAGCAGATTAAGGAAACGCTGGAAAAACTGAAGGAAGGAAAGGGTGATATTATTATTGGTACACATCGCCTGGTGAGTAAGGATGTAAAGTTTAAGGACCTGGGTCTGATGATTATTGATGAGGAGCAGAATAGCGTACAATCTTTCTACCTGCCGGGCCGAATCTGTCAGAATAAAATTCTCAATATGATCGGCCTCGTTATTCTTGAAGTTGTGTATCAGCAAGCTAAAGTCCTTATTGAAGGATGGCTGCGGGCGCATATCAAAATGGATGGTATGCTCCGTTTGGTAAAAAAACTGTTTGCCAAATTCAACCAAAGAAAAGTCATGTAGCTGATCGGCAATTAGTTTTTCATCGGTAAAACCGAATTTAGGGTCAATCCAGTCAGGGTTTTTATTTTTATCCTCGGCGGATAAGGCTCTCCATAATTCTGTAGCTTTTTTATACCCGGTTTTAATAATATCCAGGGTAAACTGTACATCTTTTATCCAAACCTGCGTGTCGCTATCCACATACTCCAACAGGGAAATATTGTTTTCGGTTAAAAATTTCGATTGTACATTTGGCACTATCGTGATACTCTTTACCTGCTCAACCGAAAGCTGACTTTCAATCTCAAACGTGCGTATCGATTCAATAAAATCGCCAAAAAACTCAACGCGGTAGGGTAACTCGTGCGAGAAAGAGAAAATATCAACTATGCCACCACGGACAGAGAACTGCCCGGGCTCATAAACAAAATCAACCCGGTCAAAGTCATACTCCACCAAAAACTCATTAATAAAATCAATGCTCAATTTATTGGAAACCGAAATTTCGAGTGTGTTTTTTTCGAGGGACGCCCGGTCAATCACCTTTTCGGCCAGAGCCTCGGGGTAAGTAACTATCAGCTGGCCAAACCCGGTAGAGTGATTCAGCTCGTTTAGTACTTCGGCGCGCGCCAGTACATTGCTGCTATCGGGCTGGGTAAATTCAAACGGTTTCCGGTACGATGATGGGAAAAGCAGGATTTCTTTTCCGGTAAGGTTTTCCAGATCTGCCTGGAAATAACCGGCCTCTTCCCTATCAGGCAGCACAAATAGCATGTGCTTGTGCTGCAAAAAATATAACGCTACCGCGATGGCCGCATCACCAGATCCGACTAAACCACGCAGCTGAACTCTTGGACTTTTACCTGAATTTAGCGCCAGCGCCAAATCTTTTATCCGTTCGTCAGCTTTATATCGTTCTAAAATATCACGAATATTCAAAGCGTCGCAAATATAAGCAAAAAACAAGGCTAAGGCTAAGAATGAACATCGGCTTAAAAATATTACAAACAATATGATGCTATAATTACTTTATTACTTAAATTTAATATTAAGTAAGCAACGTAAGCTGTACAATAACAGTATTATTGAGTATATTACCTTAACCAATTTTAAACCATGAAAAATGCAATTATATGTGGCCTTATAATAGGCGTGTTAAGCGGCATATGGATGTTTGTTATGAAAGCGCTTGGTTTTTCGCCACAAACCAGTGGCGTTGAACCTATTGAATATGTTTCGGTATTTATACCCCTGATAGTTTTATATTTCGGAATAAAGAGTTACCGCAATAACGAATGTAAAGGGCACATTGGTTTTTTGGAAGCCTTATTTCAATGTTTTAAAATTTTGTTAATTGGCGGTATAATAACTGTTGCAGCTGCCATTATTTATATTGATGAGTTTGCCAGGGAAAATACCATTCAGGACTTTTCGGGTAGGGTATTCGGTGCGTTACTGCTAGGTATCCTGTTTTCACTGGGGGTTTCTGTATTGTTCACGTCCAAACCCAACAAGGTTGATTAAACGGGTTTTTTCACGATATTTTGAGCTTGTGTTTTGGATTTCGGCACTAATAGCATTGGCTGTAAGCAATCCAACGTCACAAGCTCATTTTACTTTATGCCCTTTAAAACTCCTGGGGGTTACCTGGTGCCCGGGCTGCGGTTTGGGCCATTCTATTGCTTTTTTGTTTCATGGCGATATAAAAAGCTCGTTTCACGCGCATTGGCTGGGCATTCCGGCGTTGATCATTTTGTTATATCGTATTTATCGGTTGGGTAGGTTGAGGGTTTATGATTTAAAGACAGTGCAGCACCCGCGTTGATGTCGCTTGGTGAGTTGACTCACCCGATCGACGCTTCGCTGGATCTGCCCTCTCTACCGCAAGCGGTAAAGAGGGCTGGGAAATTCTTACTCGTTCTTGTCCATGTTTTTTTCTTTCCTCTTTATACACTTTTAAGAAGGTCGACATCTACAATTAGATGGATCATCGGGGTGAAAGTCTACTGTACGTGCGATATTCACGTCCATTCATATGAGTAATTCCCAAGTTTATTTCTTTTATTTGATTATGCCTAACATTATCGATTTATGTCGCGAATTGCGACGAAATCAGACACCCGCCGAAAAAAAATTGTGGAATAGCTTAAGAAACAGAAGATTTGCGAACTATAAATTTTTACGTCAGCATCCTGTGTTTATCCCTTCAGCATTAGGCAAAAACCTATATTATATTCCTGACTTTTATTGTCATGAAGCAAAACTGGTGATAGAAGCAGATGGGCCCATACATCTGCTAAAAAAAGATTACGACAAGAATCGCGATGAAGTTCTAAATGGTTTGGGTCTTACTACTCTGAGATTTAAAAATGATGCGGTTTTAAACAACATTGAATATGTTTTAAATAAAATAGAGAAGTATTTGAATGACTTTAAGCAAGTATAGACGAAATATTAACCACTCATACAATTTGCTGGCGACGCCTTGTTTATTCAGCATCCCTGTGGCAAGCCATAAAAAGGGCTGCGTAGATTTTCAACCTACTTTTCCTTTCCCTCTTTACGCGCAGCGAAGAGAGGGAGAACAAGCGTAGCGATGTTCGGGTGAGTCAACTATACAAGAAGCCAGAACGCAAATGCCCGCAAGAAAAAGATGAATTTCCAAACACCTTCACCGCTCCAATCCCCAAGCTCACCGACATCTTTATACTTATAGCCAGTTTTTTATTCCATAGGTTTTTGTATTATCTTAGATTTATATCATCAAAAACAAAATCACTTTAAAACGAAAACAATGGACATGCATCAAAACCCGTTTATGGCACTTCCCGGTATCACTCCCGAAGAAATGAACTTTATTCAGCAAGGGATCGCCGATTTAAGCGATAATCAGAAAAAATATTTCTATATGGATTATTCCGGCAGAAGAAAATCACCACAGGATATGCTTATTTTCTGTTTGGTTGGCTTGTGTTTAATCCCCGGCTTGCAGCGCTTTATTATTGGCCAAATAGGAATGGGAATTTTATATTTATTTACAGCCGGCCTGTGCCTTGTGGGTTCAATTATGGATTTGGTAAACTACAAAACACTTGCCGAAGAACACAACCGCAAAGTAGCTTTCGAAAGTTTTCAGCTTGCCCGCATGTCTCAATAAATAATTAAAGGGTTATTATTTATAACAGAATAGTTAAAATCCTTTTAATCTTGGCAATCGTGTTCTAACTTCGGGATTATGAAATTATCCCAATTAACCGCCTTCCTGGAAAGCCTGGCTCCGCTGGCTTACCAGGAAGATTACGACAATGCAGGTTTAATAGTAGGCCGCCCCGATATGGAGATCAGCCAGGCGCTTATATCGCTGGATTGTACCGAGGCTGTGGTTGACGAGGCCATTTCAACCAATTGCCAGGTAATTGTTTCTCACCATCCTATTGTTTTCCGCGGATTAAAAAGGTTCAATGGCAAAACCTATGTAGAGCGCGTGGTAGAAAAAGCCATCCGCCATAATATAGCGCTTTACGCTATCCATACCAACCTGGATAATATAATGACGGGTGTAAACGCCCGTATCTGCGATACACTTGGTCTTAAAAACTGCCGCATCCTGGCGCCTAAGCATAATCTGCTCAAAAAACTGGTTACTTATGTGCCCGTAGCAAATGCCGATGAAGTCCGAACCGCGCTATTTAATGCAGGTGCCGGCAATATTGGTAACTACAGCGAAACAAGCTTTAATGCTGAGGGTACCGGTACTTTTAAAGGCAATGAACAAACCAATCCTTATGTGGGTGAGCCCGGCAAACTGCATAGGGAAAATGAAATCCGTATGGAGACTATATACCCGGCTATAGCAGAAAGCAAAATTTTAACGGCACTAATATTGGCTCACCCCTACGAGGAAGTGGCATATGATCTTTACAACCTTACCAATCAAAGTGAGGAAGTTGGTTCGGGAATGATAGGTGAGTTGGAAATTGCTGAGGAGGAAGAAGCATTTTTGCGCCATGTAAAAGAAAAAATGCACACTCCCGTTATAAGGCATACTGCTTTTACCGGCAAAAACGTAAAAAGGGTGGCCGTGTGCGGTGGGGCCGGAGGCTTCCTGTTAAAGCAGGCTATAGCTGCCGGAGCTGACATTTTTATTACCGCTGATTATAAATATCATGAGTTTTTTGATGCAGAAGGAAAAATCATTATTGCCGACATCGGACATTTTGAAAGTGAGCAATTTACGCAACAATTATTGTATGAAATAATACGGAAAAATTTTATTAACTTTGCCGTCCGTTTAACAGAAGTAAATACAAACCCCGTCAAATATTTTATTTAATGGAACAAACCGTAGAACAAAAGCTTAAAGCTTTATACGAACTACAAACCATCCACACCAAAATTGATAAAATTCGCCAGGTTAGAGGTGAATTACCTATGGAGGTTGCCGACCTTGAAGATGATGTTGCAGGTCTTGAAACCCGTATACAAAAAATAAAGAACGAGCTGGATGACTTGGAGGATGATATAGTTACCCGTAAAAACCTGATAAAGGAAGCACAGGCTAACATCAAAAAATACGAAGGTCAGCTTAATGAGGTTAAAAATAACCGCGAGTATGATGCTATTTCGAAAGAAGTTGAAATTCAGGGATTAGATATCCAGGTAAGTGAGAAAAAAATCCGCGAATACGGGTTTGAAATCGCTTCAAAAACTGCTATCTATGATAAAGCCCTTGCTGACCTTGATTCACGCAGAGCCGACCTTGATGCTAAAAAAGCAGAATTAGGTACCATCACTGCCGAAACACAGAAAGAAGAATCTGAACTTACCGGGCAAGCAGAAAAAGCTACTGCAGGCATTGAAGAACGTTTATTGATCGCTTACACCCGCCTGCGCCAAAATGCAAAAAATGGCCTTGCCGTAGTAACTATTCAACGTGACTCATGTTCAGGTTGCTTTAACCAGATCCCGCCTCAGCGCCAGTCTGATATCCGTCAACGCAAAAAAATTATTGTTTGCGAACATTGCGGCCGTATCCTGGTTGATGAGCAAATGGCACTAGAAGCTGAAACAGTTTAAGCTGATTTTTATTACAAAACATATAAAAGGCGCTCATTGGGCGCCTTTTTTGTTGTCAAACCCTCTCTCTGCGCGTCATTGCGAGGTACGAAGCAATCTTTACAGAGGACATTCAACGAACCTCAATTAAATTTAGATAACGTTTTATTCTGCGATCAATTTATCGTACAAATCACCCCACTCCGGATTTATTGATTCAATCAGTTGTTTTTTATATTTTCGACTACCCCCTTTTATCGCTTTTTCAAAGGCAATTGCTTCTTCAATACTCGAATAAAAAAAGTAATAAACCAATTTGTCGCAATTATATTTCGCTGCAAAGCTGTTGGGATAAACCTTGTTTTTATGCTCCCATATGCGACCTGTGATGTCAGAGGTAACACCCGTGTACAACACTGTATGTAATTTATTTGTGGTGATATAAACACACCCACCTCTTTGAAAAACCATATTATCAAATAAAATTTACGTCCGTTGAATGTCCTGCGTAGAGATTGCTTCGTACCTCGCAATGACGTGCGGCTTAGCCTCGTGCTTAATGCACTCTCTTCCATCAAAACAAACTCGTTTGTTTCCCTTTCTTCGGTACAAATAAATCATAATTGTAAGCGGGCATTTCCCTGTCGGCCAAAAAGCGGTTACAGGCCATTTTAAACATTTGATGAATAGATTCTGCTATCTTACCCTCCCCGCTCATTCGGCGGCCAAAATCACTATCGTTTAGCTGCCCATCATGGCATGACCGGATCATATTCAGCACCTTTTCGGCTTTATTGGGAAAAGCTTTGTAAATCCAGTCGGTAAAAATTTCGGCAACGCTGCCATTTAAGCGTACAATAGTAAAGCCGGCTGATAGTGCGCCCCTGTCTGCCGCCGCTTTGATAATACCGGGCACTTCGTTACTGTTTAGTCCCGGTATTATAGGTGCAGCCATTACCCTCACCGGCACGCCTTTTTCTGATAGCTTTTGAATTACCGAAAGCCGGCCGCTGGCGGTTATAGTGCGTGGCTCCAGCTTTTGCCGCAGCTGCTCATCCAGCGAAGTGATAGATACATTTACATGTACCAGGTTCAGGGCTGCCAGCTCTTCCAAAATATCCAGATCGCGCAGTATTACATTATTTTTGGTGATTATGCTTACCGGATTTTTATATTTCAAAAACAGCTCCAACAGCGCCCTCGTTATCTGAAGCTTACGCTCAATAGGCTGGTAACAATCCGTATTGCCCGATAGCATAATACACACCGGCTGATAGCTTTTTTTATTAAAATACTGCTCCAGCAGCTCGGGAGCATTGCGCTTTATGATAATCTTTCGCTCAAAATCAAGCCCTGCACTAAAGCCATAATATTCGTGTGTATTGCGGGCGTAACAATATATACAACCGTGCTCACAGCCCTGATATGGATTTATGGAGTACATATGGCTCAAATCGGGACTGTTTGATTCGCTTACAATTTTTTTGGGCGTTTCTTCAAAAAGTTGTGTGGCCGAATTTTCAAGCATCGGTTCGTCCAGTGCCTCTATATGCTCTAAAACATATTTATTTTTCAGAAACTTGTTGTGCGTATTAACCTGAGCTCCCCTGCCCTTAAAAAAATCAGGATTTTCCTCATGTGCCATAGTACAAATTTGCTAATAAAATTAGCAAATTACAAATTGATCAGTTTGTTTTTTATAGCGTATAAAACTAAGCCGACACGGCTTTTTACATGCAGCTTTTCAAAAAGGGCATCGCGGTAGCCATCAACCGTGCGCACGCTGATATGCATCTGGTCGGCAATTTCTTTATAGGTAAGTTCGGTGCTGGCCAATTTTAAAAACTCCAGCTCCCTGGCGTTTAACTTAATCTCCACTTCAGCATTGCTAAATGAGCTCAATAAAAGACGGGTAACAAATTCGGGATAATACACCTCGCCTTTGGATACTTTGAGCAACGCTTGCTCAAACTCGCTTGGTTCAGCATCCTTTAATAAGTATCCTTTAACCCCCAATTTAAGCATGGTAAGCACCTTATGAGGATCTTCGTGCATAGATAAAACAATGATAGCGATTTCCGGATAGGCATCATGTACCCACTGGGCAGTATGTACGCCATCCATTACCGGCATATTAATATCCAGTAAGATGATATCGGGTTTATTGCGGGGGGTAATTTTTTGAGTGAGTTCTTTCCCGTTGGCGGCTTCAAAAAGAACAGCGTAGCCAGCTAAATTATTTATAAGGGAGGCCATCCCACTTCTGAATAAGCGGTGATCATCAACTAAAGCGATCCTGATGGGTTCCATCGTACAAACTGTTTTGCAAAAGGTTTAGGGATATTTTAATGGAACAACCGTTACCCGGTGTGCTTTCTATAGCTGCTACAGCGCCAATCAGGGATGCTCTGTTCTCTATATTTCTCAATCCGGCACCAACCAGGTCATCAAGATTTTCTCTCGAAAACCCCAATCCGTTGTCCATAAATGTGAATATAAACAATTCGGGAATATATTGCAAGGTGATTGTTAAATGTTTTGCATCGGCGTGTTTCAAGGCATTATTCAGCGCTTCCTGAAATATGCGGAAAAGCACCAGTTCCCGCTGTTCGCCCAAAGGATAAATGTCACCTTGTATAGCAAATGTTGAGCTCACCAAGCCGCTTTTGGTAATTCGTCCGGTTTCGGCTTCAATAGTTTTGGCCAGCCCCGATTTTGTAATACTTTCAAAGCTGAGGCTCTTTGAAAGGTCGCGCAGATCGGTAATTACCTGCGCAATCAGCTCCCTGTTCTCATTAATCTTTGTTAGCTGTTCATTTTTTACCTCACCTATCATGGCAAGATTTAACTTCACAAATGACAATACCTGTGTTATATTATCATGTATTTCCCTGCTTACATGTGCAAATGTTTGCTCCTGTATCTCGAGCCGTGCCTTCAGAAACCCCTGGCGGAAAGCGGCCTGCATAGCATCTCTTTCTGTTTGATTTTGTCTTTGTTTTTTTTGGTATAATACTATAAAATAAACAATAAAACTGGCCAAAAACACAAAAAAGGCCGTTGCCGAAAAGAAAATAACATATAATTCGTCACTGCCCGGATTACTATTTACTGCAAAAATCAACCGCGTCATACTTCTTATTGTCGATAAGGATAGAAATACCAATTACGGTATAAAATAGCATATTGACAATAATACTGAAGTATATTAACATGGTTGCGTCCAATTTATTTTTTATGAAATAACTGGTCAAAGCAAAATTGAGGAACATAGCTGTTGAAAACAAAAGCATATCGAGATTGAACCAAAATATACTTTGTTTAAAGAGGCTTTCTTCGGCAGGTTGAATCAGCATCTGCCTGAACAAAAGCAGTGAGTACAACACATAAATAAATTGTGAAACATTTAATAAAATTGCCGGAAACTGTAACAGGCTCTCGAAAAAAGCAATGTTTACAATTTCCAGCAAAATCATAAAAAATACGGATGCAATTATTAACTTTTTGGTACGTGTGCCACTAAGTAACCGATAATAAACAAGCGAAAAAAAGGCGTATTCACCAATGGCCCACAGGTGTGCAACCGGCATGCTGTTGTGAAATATTTTACCAATAATTTTCTTTATTGTTTCACTTACAAAGGTGGCAATAATTAAAATGGTTAATGTTTTAAATGCTGGCGAAAGCTTTTTATAACGCATAACGCCAGCCAGCGATATTAAGAACAACAGTAACAGGTACAAGTAATATTCTGCATCCATATATGATTAATTAAATGATATTAGCGCAAACAGGCGGACAAGGTTCTACCTGATCCCAAACGTGGTCCTTGATGATATATGGCGGTATTCCACTACCTTTCTTATAATCAGGGTTGTGTTCGGCACCACTAAAAACAAGGGTAAATACACGTTCTGTGTCCTCAGCAAATTCCGGGTGGCGTGCAAAATTAAGGCTGATGCCCACAACATCAGCGTTGGAAAGGATGCTGTCCAAACTGTGGCGGTCAATAAAAAAGCCATTTAAAAATTTCCCGTCGGGGGTTAATAATCTCGTACCGTCTACTTCGCTGTTTTGTTCGCGATAAGAGGCAATCAGCATTTTTGCCAATGTTTTGTCGATAATTGAAGCCATGATAAGTATTTTAGGTAAGTTAAATAAGTCCCAATATAAAGTAAAAATACGCAGTACCACACCGTTTTTTAACGGTATTTAATACGTTTTTTAACGGTGCATTAAAAACAGCGGCAGAAATACACTTTCGGTTAAATTTATTTCGACAACAACGAGGCGTTTTCAGGCTGATATACAGGCGGTTGAATTTATCCGTCAAGCAGGAAGACAAAAAGCTCTTTAGGCCCATGAGCGCCCAAAACAAGCGTTTTTTCAATATCCGCGGTGCGGCTTGGCCCGGTAACATTGCTGATCATGGATGGCAAATTGTTTCCGTATTTATTTTTGATGATCTTAAATCCGTCTTTCAAATCTAAAACAAGCTGCGAAGTATAAGCAAGCACAATATGTACCGGGGGGTAGATACTTAAACGCCTGCCTGCCATACCTGCATTTGAAAGCAAAATGCTGCCATTGCGTGCAATCAATGCTTCGCAAAGGGTAAAGCCAACATCGGCCTGTTCAAAATCTTTGTCGGTTTCAAAAAAGGGATAATCGAATTTTGTCAGCACCTGTTGCAGCGCGGGCTCCCAGCAATATATTTTCCGCCATTTGCGTTGCTCGGCAAGTTCAAGCAGGTTTTCAATAAACTGCACTTCATCTTCACAAAAAAGAAACTGGCCCGATATGCCGGTAAATTGTTCTGCAAATAATACTTCGGGTAATTCGTCAGAAGGAGCATAGTGAGGCAGATCCTCCAGGTTAGGATACGGGTTATCGCGTTTCTCAAGCAGCGCCTTGCGGATCTTCTTGAGCAGCTTTTCCTTTGATGTTGTGATATCCCTCATTTGTGAGCTGTACTATGAGCTGAAAGCTGAAAGACCAAAGCAGAAAGCTTTTGCTTTATGCCGGGATCTACAACTTATTTTAATTTTGAACTGAAAGCTGAGAAAACAAAAAGCTTTTGCTTTATAGCGAGATCTACAACTTAACTAAGTTTAATTTGTTGAAACAGAAAAGCTGAAAGCGGGCCACACAAAAAGCTTTCAGCTTTAGTCTTTTTGCTTTCAGCTTTTCCAACTGAAATTATTCTTTATCGGCGCTTGCTTCTTTCTCTTCAGGGTTTCTTTGAAAAGTTCCTGAATGATCAGCTACTCCTTCTGGAACCAGTGCAGCAGCCGCAGGCTCCTGATTTGATTCCGGACCATTTACAAACTCATCATAAGTAGTACGGTTTTCAAACGGACGTTTGCCTAATATTTCTTCTAAATCTGATTGGAAAAGAATCTCTTTTTCTAAAAGCTTATCGGCTAATTTTATTAAGCCTTCTCTTTTATCAAGAAGCAATTTTTTTGTCATTGCATAAACCTCACTGATCTGGTTACGAACTTCCACATCAATCAATTCCGAAGTTTTTTCAGAGTATGGCTTGTTAAACTGGTACTCGCCCTGTGTATCATTAAATGATACATTCCCTACCTTATCATTCATACCATAAATGGTAACCATGGCGTAAGCCAGTTTGGTAATACGTTCCAGGTCATTTTGTGCACCGGTTGATATTTTACCAAAAGTAATATCTTCGGCAACACGGCCACCCAGTGTCATACACATCCCATCAATTAACTGCTCGGTAGTATATAAAAACTGTTCTTTAGGCAAATACTGTGCGTAACCTAAAGCTGCAACGCCACGAGGAACGATTGATACTTTAACCAATGGATCGGCGTGCTCTAAGAACCAGCCTGCAATAGCGTGACCAGCTTCGTGATAGGCAACGATGCGTTTTTCTTCGGGAGAGATAATTTTGTTTTTCTTCTCTAATCCACCAATTACACGGTCAATGGCATCCTGAAAATCCTGCATATCAACTGCCTCTTTATTTTTACGGGCTGCTATTAATGCGGCTTCATTACATACGTTGGCAATTTCGGCACCGGCAAAACCCGGGGTTTGTGCCGATAGTTTTTTAGCATCAACACCGTCGGCCAGTTTAACAGGTTTTAAATGCACCTTAAATATCTGCTCACGGCCAATCAAATCCGGCTTATCGATAGATACCTGTCTGTCAAAACGACCCGGACGCAATAGTGCCGAATCCAGTACATCCGGACGGTTGGTAGCAGCAAGAATAATAATACCCGAGTCTGTTCCGAAACCATCCATTTCAACCAGTAATTGGTTCAAGGTGTTTTCGCGCTCGTCGTTGCCACCAACTATATTGTTTTTACCACGGGCACGGCCAATGGCATCAATCTCATCAATAAAAATAATACAAGGCGCTTTATCTTTTGCCTGGCGGAATAAATCACGAACACGTGATGCACCCACCCCAACAAACATCTCCACAAAGTCAGATCCTGACAGCGAGAAGAACGGAACCTGTGCTTCGCCAGCCACGGCTTTTGCCAATAAAGTTTTACCAGTACCCGGCGCACCTATTAATAAGGCCCCTTTTGGTATTTTACCACCCAGGTTAGTATATTTTTTGGGATTCTTAAGGAAATCGACGATTTCCATTACTTCCTGCTTAGCCTCTTCAAGCCCTGCCACATCGTTAAATGTTACAGATACCTGTGCTTCTTTATCAAACAAGGTAGCTTTTGACTTGCCGATATTGAAGATCTGACCGCCCGGGCCACCACCTGCACCACCGCTCATGCGGCGCATAATAAACAGCCATACTGCTACCAGTACTACTGCCATTATAATGCACTGTACAAACCAATTTGATAAAAGACTTTCGTGACCCTGTTCATAACTAAGCGGTACTTTTTCGGCATCGGTAAAGCCGTAGTCTTTCTCGGCATTGTTGATGGATTGCTTTAAGCTTTCAAATGATGCATCAGTAAATATATATTGAGGACCGTCATTGGCGCTCATTTGAAACTTTTGCTGCTCTTTTTTAGCATCATCATATTGCGACTTGCTTTTTAAGGCATCGGCTTTGATGTAGACCTCGGCAACAATCAAATCGCCGTTACGATATGCAGTAATTTTGTCAACATCATGCTGTTTCAGCATCTGCTCAGAAAAGCGCTGAAAAGTTATCTGGTTGGTGGTATTACCACTTAACAATGTTGCCAGCCCTAATATTACCACAACAATAATGGCATAAAACCACATAATGCTTGGTTTGGGTGGTTTCGGACTTATTTTTTTATTCGGTATTTTCCGTAGAGGTTTTGGTTTTTCCAATTTATTATCTTTCATTTCTTTACAAGCTCAAACTTACAATCTTTATTTAATATTCGTATGGGTGTGGGTATTGACGCTGTCAAAATCTAAATGTTACGCAATTAAGCACTTTTATACATCTTGATTTCGGCATCGCCCCATAAATCTTCCATACCATAAAATTCACGTTTATCGGTTCTGAAAACATGAACAACTACATCAACATAATCCAGCAGTATCCATTCGCCATGTTCCAGTCCTTCTTTTCGCCAGGGCTCTTGTTGGGTGGCTTTATATATTTCATCTTCTACACTATTCGCTATGGCCTTTACCTGGGTAGTTGATTCAGCATGACAGATCACAAAATAATCGGATACTGAACTAAAAATATTCCGCAGGTCGAGCCTGATAATTTCATTCCCTTTTTTTTCCTGAATGCCGTGTATGGCCAATTCAGAAATGTAAGCGGATTCGCTTTGCGCTTTGCTTTTTGCCATCAAAAAGAATTAGTTTTGAACGATTTTAAGTTTTAAATTATTATACATTGCAAAATAACATATTTTCGGGGTTATTTGTTGGACAAAATTTTATTACTATTAAAGATGTTGATTCAACCAATAATTTCCTAAAGGAATTAGCGTCAAATTCCAAGCCATTGATTGAAGGAACAGTCATTATGGCAGAAAACCAGTATGCAGGCAGGGGTCAGCATCAGAACGGATGGCATGCAGAGCCCGGTAAAAATCTAACGTTCAGCATCCTGTTAAAGCCATCCTTTGTTGCCATACACGATCAGTTTGACCTTACCCGCGCTATTAGTTTGGGCGTTTTTGATGCCCTCGAACCTTTGCTGGGTGATAAGTTGAAGATCAAATGGCCCAACGACATTTATTATGGCGACTATAAATTAGGGGGAATGTTAATTGAAAATATGATACAGGGCGGACAAATCAAAAGCTCCATTATTGGCATAGGCCTTAATATAAACCAGCAAAACTTCCCCGCTCACTTACCCAACGCCATCTCTTTAAAGCAAATCTTACATCAGGATTATGGTTTAGAAACATTATTATCCGAAATTTGCCGCCATATTGAAGCCTGGTATCTGAATTTAAAAGCCGGGAAAATTTCTTTTGTAAGGAATTCATATTTAGCCCGACTATATTGGTTAAATGAGCAAAAAGGGTTTAAAGCAGGCGATCGTTTTTTTGAAGGTACTATTAAGGATGTAATGTTTAACGGACTTTTAGTTGTTGAAGATACTAATAAGCACATATTAGAGTTTACCTTGAAAGAAATTGAATTTTTGAATAAACTACAATGATTAGCTGTAGTTTAGCCGCTACATTTTAAAATGCAATTAACAGTAACAACATATAATTTATAATGAAAAAATTATTGATTTTAACCCTCCTGATGATAGCAGGAATCAGCACTTATGCACAAATAGAATCACCTGTAAAGTGGTCATATGCTGCTAAAAGAATAAGCAGTACCGAGGCGGTTGTGTTTTTAAGGGCAACTATTCAGGATGGCTGGCATATTTATTCGCTCGATGTTAAAGACGGCGGCCCAATAAAAACCTCCTTTACTTTTGATCCGTCAAAAGCATACAGTCTGGAAGGCGCAGCAACAGAGCCAACGCCGGTAACACGTTACGAAAAAGCATTCAGCATGAATGTGAGCTATTTTGAAAAAACGGTTACTTTTCAGCAAAAAATCAAACTAAAATCAGCCAACGTGTCGGCTATTAAAGGCAAGCTGGAATATATGACCTGTAACGATCAGAAATGCCTTCCACCAGAAGATCTTGATTTCACAGTTCCTTTAGGTAAATAATCTGTGGTTTTAAAAATGAGAGCAATCAACAAAGGCCGTTCACTAAGAACAGCAATGATCCTGGCTTTAACTTTCGCCTTCCTTTTTATAGGCGGAACCAATGAAGTTAAAGCATTTCAAACTAAAGCTACTGATACTGTTTCATCTGCCGATGTTCAGTTCACTACTATACCTACTACTGCCGATAGTATTGCCGCCCGCAAAAAGGCACAGGCGGCAGCGGCTACAACCCAGGCGGCCGTGTCAAATGCACAAGCAGCAACAGATCAGGCTGCTGCTATTACTAAGCAGCAAAGTAAAACAGCTGCATCAATAAACGGTCCCGAAAAGCCAAAATCGCTTTGGGAAATTTTTATTGCAGGCCTGTTAGGTGGTTTTACTGCCGTGCTTTTGCCTTGTATTTATCCGTTACTGCCCTTAACTGTTAGCTTTTTCACCAAGAAAAGCGGATCACGGACCAAAGGAATTATGCAGTCAATCATATATGGCTTGTCTATCATTATCATTTATGTTTCGTTGGGCATGCTGATCTCTATCATTTTTGGATCTGATGCATTAAATGCGCTGGCAACCAATGGCATATTCAATATATTCTTTTTCTTGCTGCTGGTGGTTTTCGGTATTTCATTTTTGGGTGCCTTTGAAATTACCCTGCCAAGTTCACTTGCCAATAAATTGGATGAAAATGCTGATAAAGGCGGTTTAACCGGGATATTCTTTATGGCTTCTACCCTGGTGGTAGTATCGTTTTCATGCACCGGTCCAATAATAGGTACGCTGCTTGTCGACGCTGCCTCTAAAGGCGACCGCCTTGGCCCGGCTGTTGGGATGCTTGGTTTTTCGCTCGCGCTGGCGCTGCCATTTACCCTATTTGCCTTATTCCCGTCTATGTTAAAAAGTCTGCCAAAATCTGGCGGCTGGCTTAACAGCGTTAAGGTGGTACTGGGCTTTTTAGAGCTTGCCTTCGCTTTAAAATTCTTGTCGAATGTGGATCTGGCTTACCATTGGAATTGGTTTGATCGTGAAATATTTTTGTCCTTATGGATTGCCCTTGGCTTATTGCTGGGCTTATACCTTATTGGCAAAATAAAGTTTTCGCACGATAGCGATGTTCCTTATTTAAGCATTCCACGCACGTTTTTATCCATCATCGTATTTGCGTTTGTTATTTATATGATTCCGGGATTATGGGGTGCGCCGCTTAAGTCAATCAGTGCATTTTTACCGCCTATTGCTACGCAGGATTTTGATCTTTCGCAAACGCCGGGAACTACATCGGGTGCTCAGAGCGGCTCACAATCATCCATCAAAAACCATAAATACGCCGAAATTTATACCCGTATAAAGACCCGCGGATTAGATGCTTTTTATGATTATGACCAGGCCCTGCAAGCATCAAAAGAACTGCACAAACCCATAATAATTGACTTTACAGGCTTTAATTGCGTTAACTGCCGTAAAATGGAAGCCAATGTATGGTCGGATAAACAGGTATTTGACCGCCTGCAAAATGACTACGTTTTGTTGCAGTTAGTGGTTGATGACAAAACAGAGCTGGCTCCTTCCGAACAATTTGTATCGCAGTACAGCGGGAAAAAAATCACTTCCCTTGGTGGCAAATGGAGTGATCTGGAAGCAAAAACATTCAATTCAAACTCGCAGCCTTATTATGTTTTGCTGGATAGCAATGGCAATATCCTTACCGATAAAAGCGGCAAGCAAATACCACCTTCTCCTGCTGATTATGATGTAGTCAGCTATCTGAAGTTTTTAGATAGTGGTATTGCTGCTTATAAAAAGTAATTTCCCCCACATTCAATAGCGATGGGTTTTAAAACCTATCGCTATTTTTCTTTGCTTCTTTGTTCTTAGGCATCGATTTTTAAAACAATCATCTTTCATAACGATGGGTGTAAAACCCATCGCTATGAAAATTGTTATTTCGCATTTTGCTTTATTTCTTTTAGTTCATCGCCAAATGATTTTTCACGGTGATGGTTTTCCTGATTATAAATATAGCTGCGCACTCTTTTTAAATGCGTGGGACTTATGCTGAATGAAGCGAAACCATCCTGCCAGGTAATATATTTATCTACATCATCCTTAAAATACTCCCACGATTTTGCTTTTATAGTTTTAACAATATCTGCAATTGATTGATCGGTGCGTAGCCTTATCAGTAAATGCACATGATCTTCCACCCCATTAATACAATCAATGTAAATTTCGTGCTCGTTCGCGATGTTATTGATCACGCTATAAACTTCATTTTTTAATTGAGGCGTTAATGTGGGTTCGCGATGCTTGGTCGACCATATCAGGTGAACCCATAATGCAGAATAACTTTGAGGCATAGGTTGTAATTTATTTTCAATGTAAAAAATCTTTTCGAAATAGCGATGGGTTTTAAAGCCCATCGCTATTAGCAAGGTTCTTCTTCGCTTTCTGTGATGCTGTCGTCGACGCTGCAGCAGAAAAAAAATCATCATTTTTATAGCGATGGGTTTTACACCCATCGTCATGAGGCCATGATATAAACCCACCCTAATCACCTTATTACCCAACAATCTGTAACGAAAAATTTCCTATAAGAAAAATTAGTGTAAATTCGCGGAGCTTTTACAAAAGCGGCTTTTGATGCTTAATTTTGTAATAGTTTAAAGCAGATCAACTGATTTTTTTACACAGCGAATCAGCGCCTTTTCAAAAAAAATGACGCAAATAAAAAATATTGGAGTTTACACCTCTGGTGGCGATGCACCGGGAATGAATGCTGCCATCCGGGCAGTGGTACGTTCGGCAATTTATTATGGTATTGATGTAACAGGCATCCGCCGCGGTTACGATGGAATGATTAAGGGAGATATGTTTCCGATGGACAGGAAATCTGTATCCAACATCATTCAGCGAGGAGGCACCATACTGAAAACCGCCAGGAGTGAACAATTCAGAACGCCCGAAGGCCGCAAACAGGCTTATGAAAATTTGAAAGCCAATAATGTTGATGCCCTTGTGGGTATTGGCGGCGACGGTACTTTTACCGGCGCACATATCTTTGGCCTGGAATATGATATTCCGGTTGTTGGTTTACCGGGCACTATTGATAATGATCTTTGTGGCACTGATTTTACCATTGGATATGACACTGCCATTAATACCGTAATTGACGCTGTTGATAAGATTAGGGATACCGCAGAATCGCACGACAGGTTGTTTATTGTAGAAGTAATGGGTCGCGACTCGGGCCTTATTGCCTTACGTACCGGCATCGCTGCTGGCGCGGAGGCCATATTGATTCCCGAAAGCAAAACCGATTTACAATCCGTATTTGATCGTTTGGAAAGAGACCGTAAGGATAAAAAATCAAAGATCATTATGCTGGCCGAAAACGGTGTTGCTGGCGATGCGTTTGAAGTGGGCAGGCAGATAAAAGAGAAATTTCCAAATTACGATACCCGTGTATCTATATTGGGCCACATACAACGCGGCGGCAGGCCAAGCTGTATGGATCGCGTATTAGCAAGCCGTGTTGGTGTTGCCGCGGTTGAAGCATTAAGAGACGGGCACCGCAATGAAATGATTGGCCTTATTCATAACGAAATAGCCTATACGCCATTTGAACATGCGCTTAAACATAATGTGGAGATCAATCCTGATTTCTTGAAAATTGTAGAGATCCTGGCGATATAAGAGCCTGCTTAAAAATAAAAAATATCGTCAATGACGCTTTGTTTTATGGATAAAAGGTTGTTTTTCTTTTGAGAGTTTTT
>Ga0206833_1137_pt1 | contig 18415 bp, 22 predicted proteins | sample Alteio_BWOrgCont_32_FD_152891 | JGI IMG/M metagenome (GOLD analysis project Ga0206833, IMG submission 152891) | Enriched cells from forest soil in Barre Woods Harvard Forest LTER site, Petersham, Massachusetts, United States -... | ecosystem: Environmental > Terrestrial > Soil > Temperate forest >... | reverse complement strand
TATCTATACCACGAGAAGATGTAAATGCTTTTCTAAATATGTCTGCATTTCCACTATCAAATTGTGGCTGCACTGTATGATCGATAAAAACTTTCAACAAATTTTCACGAGTGCATGAGTGCCAACGTTTTTCAAAAATGATATTTGTAGTTAAAGACAAAGCAAAACATTTTTCAATTTCCTCGATAAGCTCACGAGCGTCCTTTGCTGTCAACTGATCTTCTTGAAGTGTTCCGTAACCTACAGTTGTTGCTGTTAACGTCGGTGTACTATCAAATTTTCGGCTATTAAGTACATTGCCCTTGAAATCGGTAATTTTAATATGACCGTTTTCCATAGCCTCTAAAAGATGTGTTTTACTGCTACCGTTAGGTCCACAAATCACAGTGAGATCGGGAAGTGTATTTGCTTCTAAAGCTTTAATTGAACGATATTCGCTATCAAAAGATAATTCTATTTTATTTGGCATTACTGGTCTAACAAAACGTAAATTTATCAGAATTAAATATATTCTATGCAATTTACAGATTATCTATGACAGTAATTTTCGGCTACCTTACTAGTCCTTGCAGTTTATAGACTCCGTCTACGAATTACTATGGCTTTTTGTTTTTAACAACATTATTGCCCTTGCTCAGGGTTCTCATATTAATTTATGATTTGGCCGTAGGTTTAGCGGAGCTGCTAGATTTCGATCCGGTATTTTGATCTGTCGTAGGCGTTGTGCTGTTGCCAGTATTGGATGAGTTGAAAAGATTAATTCCAATTCCAAAACCAATCCACGGTTTTCCATTGAATATCCAACTTTTTTCCACAATAGATGTTCTGTTGATATAATCTGCACCAAATCCAAATGTTATATTGATGTTTTTATATGCAATGAGAGCACTAAAAGAAGGTGTTAACGCTGGTCTGTCAGTACTTGTTTTAACTTTATAATTAGTAGAAAGACTATCTAGAGTCACGGAAGTCAATGATATTCCCCCAACAAAACCTATTGACCAGTCTTTTCCTTTTCCGGGTAATGGATGTAGATAACTAAGAGAGGTACCTAAACTTAAATTATTTGTAAATAAAGATTTTGTTGGACGAAATTTAAAAGGGGTAGTAAAACTTCCAAATTGAAATAAATAAATTCTATTGGAGTTTACGTCAGAAAAATTATTGGCTACATCCTCTTTTTTTAGCCTAAAATAACGTCCATTATAAGTTACCGAATCGGCAGTTTTGAAATCATCAAAAATGATTATTAAATCGCAATTAGGCGCTACTTTAGCAACTGTAAAAGTGAGTCCCTTGTTTTCAATACTGTGTTTAGGCTGGGACTTTTTAATATCGCCACCAACTGCATCACATTCGGTAAGATCAACGTTTGCATCTAAAACATAGTCAATTCCTTTGTAAATCTGAATATTGCAATTATTATTTAATGCAGATTGGCCTTGATTTAAGGTATTGCCGTTCTGGGGAGACGTATTTCCGCCTTGCTGTGTAGTGCCAGATTGTGCAAAGATATTTGATACTGCGGTGACTACAGCAAAGATTACTATAAATAACTTTTTCATTTATCAAAGGTTAGGTTTCTTGGAATTAGAACTTAAAAGATTAAAACAAGTCGATTGATAATATATTTTTTAGATAAAAATTGCTATAAATCGACAGAGTCATGGTTTTTTTAATTAGATTATTTAAACATTAACAAATTCAAACGGCTATCTATTGGTAAGAGTCTTTAGCCTGAAGCAAGTGAGAAAATACGACTCATAGCTTAGCTTAAAAGTCATTTGTATTGCCAATAACATATAGCCAAGCCATATGCCAGTTCACAATTTGGACGCAACACATTCTACAAAAGTGGCTCTTGGTCGAGGAGCTCGCACTGTCTGACAACATGAGGTAATTGCACTTCTTATTGCTGAATCGGTTTTATATGGATGATGACGCCTGAGTTTATTGAGTAGGTAATCGACTTCCCAGGATTCTTCACAAGAAAAGAATAAGCGATCTTCTTTTTTCTTTTTTCGATTGTCGTAGTCCGACCAATCTTCACTTAATACAGGATGTGCCATATGGTTTAGGTATTTATTATTAGGTAGTATAAAGGTTGTATTAATTGGGTAATTAAACAACCCGTTAAAACACCCTAATTTTCAGTATATTAAAATTGATGTCTGTAATCGCCAAATATACAATTGTAATTAATTATCACCATATAAAGTTATTTATATGGTGATAAAAATTCTATATTTGTTTAATGACCAACATCAGCGATATAAAATTAATTGGCAGCAGCATTTGTTTAGATTTTGTAAATACCGTGCATGATAGGAGCTTGCCCGATTCTGCCGATTACATTGGTGGAGGCTCTGCATCCTTACTAGCCTGGTGCGCTTATGCCGGGGTTTGGGACAAGGCGATGATAACAAAACTACAGGCTCAGGAAAATGATGAGGCGGCCCAAAGTAAAGTGTACCAAAAAGCTTTGGAGCTGCGGGCCATTTTGTTCAATTTGTTTTCGGCCCTTGCGGATAGTGCCCCTCTGCCCGCGGCTGATCTTTCGGATTTTAACCATTTTCTTTCGGAAACATTGGTGCACAAAAGGGTGGTTGCGGATGGCGCGCAGTTGGTTTCGGCGTGGGATTTACCTGCTTATCGTGCGGATCTGGTGTTGTGGCCCATTGTGGAGGCGGCATACGGGCTGTTAACTGGCGGCGATTATGAGCGCATAAAAAAATGCCCGGCATGTGGCTGGGTTTTTATTGACAAGAGTAAGGGCGGGCGTCGGCGGTGGTGCAGTATGGATACCTGCGGCACCCTGGATAAATCGAGGCGCTATTACCATGGTAAGGTGAAAGATCAGCAAACTAAATAAAATTGATATGATAGCAAGGATGTGGCACGGAATGGTGCTTAAAGAAAGAACGGACGAATATCATCAGTACCTGTTAAAAACCGGTTTGCCCGATTACAAAACAACAACAGGTAATTGCGGCGTGTTTCTGCTAACCCGCGAGAAGGACAACATTACCCATATTTACACGCTCACCTTTTGGAAGGATCTGGAATCGATTGAGTTGTTTGCCGGGAAAGATCACCTGCGGGCCCGGTACTACCCGGAAGATCAGGATTTTTTACTGGAGTTTGAACCCGAGGTTACCCATTTTGATGTGCTGGAGGGGTTTGAGTTTTTGGCGGGTAAATTTGATGCCAGTGTTAAAATATAGGTTGGTGGTATGCGCTCTTTTGTCTGAACCGGAATTTAGCGAATTTTTGAATTGGCAGAATTAAACCGCTGCATTTTGAAAATTCTCTAATTCTGCAAATTCCGGTTCAGACAAAAAGTAATGGTCTTTGCCCGCCACTGTCCCACTTGGAAACCTAAATGGCGAAAAATCTCACCATTTTTGGCCCGCGCTGTCCCAAAGTGGCCCAGTAGGAAGGTTAATTTGTTGATTTACATTATGGGTGTATTTCTGCCGGCCCGCACTGTTTCTGCTTGTCTCGTGTATTCGCGGGACAACACAGACAATGCTTCTGCTCAACAAAAAAAATCTTTTCTCCATTTCTGCTGACATACTGTTGTCACTAGCCTGCGGCACCTTTGTTTTAAATCATTTATTAAAAGAAAACAACAATGGAAAATTTAACAGAACAATCAGCAAGTATTATTTCACCGGCAGCGTTGTTGGATCACTGGCAGGGGCATCGCCGCCTCACCCGTAAGGTGATAGAATCATTTCCCGAAGACAAACTATTCAACTATTCCATCGGTGGTATGCGGACATTTGCAGCCCTGGCGTTGGAAATTATGAACATATCGGCAAAAGGTGTTAACGGGATATTGACCAACGAATGGGTTTTTACCGAAGAACTGGAACCGCTTTTCGAAGATTCGGACATCAAAACCAAAGCCGATATTTTATGGGCATGGGATGTAATAACCGTAGAGCTAAACCGCTTATTCCCCGAAATTAAGGAAGAACGTTTCCAGGAGCAGGTAAAAGCCTTCGGCCAGTGGGATGGCGAGGCTATTAACATGATATTGTACTTTATCGACAATGAAATACATCACCGCGCGCAGGGGACTGTATATCTCAGATCATTAGATATTGAGCCACCTGCGTTTTGGAACAGGTTTTAATGGCAACGCTTAATAAAACAGGTTCTTAAATAAATTAAAGAACCTGTTTTGTTTGATAAATCATTTAAAAAAAAGGCAATATCTGGACTACCCGGTTTCTTATTTCTGGACCATGAAGGTAGTCCTTGTAAAGGGTATTTTTGTTCGGATAGAAAAAATAGAACATGTAAATATGAATATTACCTACAAAACAGATGTTATGCCCACCGTTGATGATGTTATTGAAGTTTACGATAATTCGGGCCTTGTACGACCAACCACCGATAAAGAAAGAATCGGACAAATGTTTAACCGCTCAAATCTGGTAGTAACCGCATGGGATGGCAACCAGTTAGTAGGCATCGCCCGCTCATTAACCGATTTTTGTTATTGCTGCTATCTTTCGGATCTGGCAGTAAAAAAAGATTATCAGCATGCCGGCATAGGAAAACAACTGGTACACCTCACCAAAGAAGTAATTGGCGATAAAACAATGCTTTTGCTGCTGGCCGCACCTTCGGCAATGGAATATTATCCTAAAATTGGTATGGATACAGTTGATAACGGCTTTATTATTAAAAGGATAAAATAAGTTTATGTAAGCAATATCTTACAAAAATGCCCTTAGCTATGTCTGAGGGTTTTTTTATGTTTGCACCTTTGTATAATAAAGCATGAAGAAGAGTTTTTTAATTGTCCTGGTTGTAATAGTAAGTATTGCGGCGTGTAAATGGCGTGGTAAATCAGCATGGACAGCTGAGTATGAAAAGGGTGTTTACAACCAGTTGGATAATGTAATGAAAAACAGGTTTAAAGATGATGCCAAAAGAAAGGACCTGGTTAGCTTCACCGTTAAACGATTAAAAGAAGAACTGCCCGGCGGCCTGGCATCAGTTCCTGCCGATAGCCTGAATAAAATCAGTTCAAAAATAGGACAGGAATATGCCGCGGCTCACGCTAAGGATGGTAATGGCAACTTAAAACCAACATCGGTACCATGGTCGCCATCGGTAGAGCAAGGATTGAGGGATGCTATTTTAAAAGTTTGGCAAAAAAATGATTTAGCCAACGGCAATAAGTTTTGCGATTGTGTTATCGCCAAATTAAAAGCGGCACATCCCCAGGGTATTGTGATACCTATTCCGCATGATGAAATGCTGCAGGTTGCTACCGGATGTCAAAAACAAGTGCTCGGCAAGCACCGCAATGATACTATCTTTGAACGAATTGATTCAATACCAGCACTCCGGCCAACCCAATTAAAGAAACAATAGATTCCATTGCCGACCATGATTTGAAGGTATCTTTAATAGATAAGTTAAAGTATTCTTTAAATAGCCAAAAGCCGGAGTCGTTAACATGAGAAAACGCTAAACTGCCTGCACCGATAGATAATACCATGAGGTTTGGGTTAACCTGCCCGGCTAATACCAGGGGCGCCACAATGCCAGCAGCCGTTAACCCGGCAACGGTTGCCGAACCCAAACTTATACGAATAATAGCGGCAATAAGCCATCCCAATATTAATGGCTGCAAATGCAGGCTCTGCTGTAATTGCCCTGCAATTTGTCCGCTTACGCCGCTAACAGTCAGTACTTCTTTAAACGCTCCCGAGCCGCCAATAATCAACAATATCAGCGCTATATCTTTTATAGCATCGCCGTAGGCATCAGCCAGTTTGCCCAGTGTATTGCCCTGCTTTATGCCAAGGGTATAAGTGCCGATAAGCAAGGCTATCAGCATAACAATAGATGGATCGCCGATAAAGCCAGCCAGTTTTAACGCTGTTGGATTGGTAATATGCAGATATGGAAATGCAGCCGTGATCATTAAGAGCATTACTGGTAGTAAAGCAGTAAAAAATGCGTTGAAACCGCCGGGTAGCTTATCTTCCGGCATATCCTTGGCTCTGAAGGTTTCTAAAGGCTCCGAAGGGATCTTTTTAAGGAATGATGCAAACACTGGTCCCGCAATAATGATGGCTGGTACGGCAATCATAAAGCCGTAGATAAAAGTAGTGGGCATACTGGCATGAAACATGGCAACCAATGCGGTAGGCGAGGGGTGCGGCGGTAAAAAGCCATGCGTAACCGATAAGGACGCCAGCATGGGTAACCCAATATACACAGCAGGCAATTTGTATTTATAAACTACCGAAAATATAAGCGGCACCATCAGCACAAAGCCAATGCCGTAAAATAAAGGAATCCCAATAATAAAGCCTGCGGCCACCAGGGCCCATTGAATATATTTTTCGCCAAAAACATTAACTAAAACTTCGGCAATTTTTTGTGCTGCGCCGCTAACGGCTACCAGTTTGCCCAGCATCGCCCCTAAAACAATAATAATAACCAGTTGCCCCAAAATATCACCAATGCCTTTTTGTACCGATGCAGTAATTTTGCCTATGGGTATGCCCAATAACAAACCGGCGGCTATCGACACAATTAAAAAAGCGATAAAGGGATTTAACCTGGCCCAGCTTACCAGTAAAACAAGGAGAACAATACAAAAAAAGATAGTTAATAGGGCCATTGGTTAATTGGAATCAGAGGTTAAAGACTTGGCGTTACGCGTTATCCAAAAAAACAAAATAATATGCTCATTTTTCTGCATTTTAAATAAAAAAGATGTTTTTTAAGCGGAGCCTACTTTGATGGCCGAATGCTTAACGGTTTTTTATTTTTTCGACATAGTCACTTTAAAAATATTTGTAGCTTAGTTGGTATAAAACCACCAATCATGAAACTAACGGTATATTTAAACTTTCAGGGCGATACCGAAGAAGCTATGAACTTTTATCAAAAAGTTTTTAATGGAACCATCCATGACGTGAGCCGCTTTGGTGATGGTAATTTCCCGATGCCCGAGGAGCAGAAAAGTAAAATTATGCACGGTCGCTTAACCTTTGGCGATAACCTGATAATGTTTAGCGATGGTATGACAGGGATGAAAATTGATCATGGTAACGGTATCCATTTATGTATCGGTTTAAATGATGAAATACAGGCCCGCTTAATTTTTGATGAGCTGGCCGAAGGCGGAAAAATAACCATGCCCATGGAAAAACAGTTTTGGGGTGCTTTGTACGGGCAGGTGATAGATAAATATGGTATAAACTGGATGATTAATTGCGATTTATAATATTATAATAAAGTAAAGTATGAAAAAAGTAACCGGCATTGGCGGCATTTTCTTTAAATGTAAGGATGCTAAAGGAATGAAAGAATGGTATGGCAAAAATCTGGGCCTGCCAACTACCGATTATGGCGCCACCTTTGAGTGGCGGGAAGCCGAAGACACATCGGTTGAAGGTTCAACCACATGGTCTACATTTCCTGAAGATACCAAATACTTTGCCCCATCAACCAAAGATTTTATGATCAATTATCGCGTAGTAAATATTGAGGCGCTGGTTGAACAATTAAAAAATGACGGTGTAACCATAATTGACGAAATAGAATCCAGTGATTATGGGAAATTTGTCCATATACTTGATCCAGAAGGTAATAAGATTGAGCTATGGGAGGGCTAACAGTCCTTTAAAACAATAAAAAACTTACTTAGCATACTACTCATGGTTGATGTTTTTTGGCCGTGTGGATTTCTTTTGCAAAATTAGCGATAGTTAACATCTATCTACCAATCAGCTAATGACCAAACAACGCTATTTTTTTCTTGTACTGATATTGGGTGTATTAACCGCTCTTGCGCCTTTTTCAATTGATATGTATTTGCCCGGTTTTCCGGCTATTGCAAAGTCGCTGCATACCAGTACCGAAAAGGTTTCGCTTTCGTTGTCAGGGTTTTTTATCGGTATTTCGGTTGGGCAGTTGTTGTATGGCCCCTTGCTTGATCGTTTTGGCCGCAAAAAACCATTGTACGTAGGCCTGGTGCTTTATATCATAGCATCTGTTGGCTGTTATTTTGTAAGCTCTATTGAAATGCTCATCGGTCTGCGTTTTGTGCAAGCAATTGGCAGTTGCGCGGCCACGGTTGCCGCAATGGCTATGGTGCGCGATATTTTCCCCGTGAAGGATAGTGCCAAAGTGTTTGCATTGCTGATACTTGTTTTGGGCGTATCGCCTATGCTGGCACCAACGGTTGGCGGCTATATTACTGCCGCTTTTGGCTGGCAACTGATATTTTTAATATTAGCCAGCATTGCAGTGTTGATGTTGTTTACAGTGATTTTCTTTTTACCCGAAAGCTATCAGCCCGATCCTTCTTACTCCCTAAAACCGGTGCCCATTATCACCAGCTTTTGGTCGGTAATGAAAAATCCACAGTTTTTTACTTATGCCATTTGTGGTGCGGTGGCGTTTTCGGGTTTGTTTTCATACCTGGCTGCTTCGCCTTTTGTTTTTATGGATGTTTACGGGGTAAGCAGCAAAGTGTATGGGTGGATCTTTGCCCTGCTATCGGTAGGGTTTATTGGATCGAGTCAGGTAAACAGCGTACTCATCCGCAGGTTTAAAAGCGAGCAGATTGTAAATGTATCGCTCTTGTCAATGCTGATTATTGCCATCATATTTTTAACGTGCACGGCCAACGGTTGGCTTAATATTTATGAGATAATAGCAATGATTTTTGCCTTTTTGTGTTGTGTAGGCATCACCTATCCCAATACATCGGCACTTTCGCTGGCTCCTTTTACCAAAAACGCGGGTACGGCTGCCGCATTGCTGGGTGCGTTTCAAATGGCAATAGGCACCTTTGTTTCTGTTGTGGTAAGTATGTTTAAAAGCCGCAGTGCTATTCCCATGGCCGGATTAATGGCAGCGGCGGCAATAATTGCTTTTTTAATTCTGATCATTGGCAAACGAACAATACCCGAACCTATTGAAAGCGATGTGAAAGATGAAGAAGCTAATTTTTTGATACATTAAATTACTCCTTCATCGCAGTAACCCTCGATTTATCGGCCACGGTAGTTTCAAATACAATTTCCTTATCAGTTAGGTTAATCACCCAAAACGGAAACGACCGGGTTGTACCGTCGGGCATTTTTTCTGTATACAGAATGTTTTGTCCTTTTGTGGTAAATGTACCATGTGACAGTATCTTTCCGCCCCATATCATCTGGAGGCTATCGGTATCAAAAAAACGGATATAGGGCGCGTTGTAAGTTATTTCTGCGCTGCGTACGCTGTCGGTTGGGTCATCAGGATGTTCCACTTTAATATATTTCCATTTGCCGTAAAGTGCTTCCTTGCTGATAGATGTTTTGCAGGATGCAGCAAATAGTAATAATATAATTGCCGGTATAAGAAATAACCGTTTAGTCATGCTGTAGTATTATGGAGTCGAAATTAGTAAATGATTTTGGAAAACGGCTTTTTCTATAACGATGGGTTTTAAAACCTATCGTTATGGTAATATCAATGGAATAGTGTTATATTTACTACAGGCATAAAATTAAACACATGAAGTTAAAACCCATTCAAATATTCCTTGTGCTGTATTTTATATTAGTGTTTATAAGGTTCGCGATAAAAGAATTTTATTTTTCGTACTACACCAATTTAAAGTATGTGTTTAACGGACTGCTATTAGGCTTAGTAATTGTTTGCATATTATATTACGCCCGTATTTATATCACCGCATGGATAAGGGTTAAAAAAGAAGCTAAACAAAAAGGTACCGGGGCCTGATCACTTTTTTACTTTTTTAGATGCTTTTCGCATCTTTTCTTCAGCTTGTTTTATCTCGTCTTTTTCACTTAAGGGTAAATCGGTTTTAAGCTCCTGGCGTTTATTGCTGCCAGTATTTTGAAGCTGCTGGGATGAGGCTCCTTCCCCGGATTCTGTTTTTTTCATGGTTTTGATTTTTTGTAAAAAGCACCACGCTATTAATAACCCTTGCTAAGCATTAAATGTTTACTACCTGCTTCTTTTTTTAAGCTGATAATTGTTTTTTTTAATCTTTAGTAAAATTGGTATTGTATTCTACATGTCAAAAATGAACTAATATAGTTGCAAAATAAAATATGATACGATATTAACTTGCTTATTTGTAATTAAAAATATACTTTTAATTAATTATAATAGTTTTTAATAATTACAAAATGGCAAATTGAAGCCATTTGGTGTAAAAATAGCTGATAACTGTTTTTACTTATTGAGCAACCTAAAATTTATTCGCATTGAAGACAGCCTTAATCATTAATGATGATAAAGATACTTTAGATATATTGGGATATATTATTAATGATATGGGCCACAACTGTATCAACTCGCAATCGTTACTACCCATTTCAGAAATCAGAGAACTTGCAGCTGATATAATTTTATTTGACCACTACGTTAATCTGCAAACGCCCGGCAATTTATGCTTCCAGATTAAGTGCGATCCCTTGCTTAATCATGTCCCGGTTATCCTGTTATCGGCTCACCTAAACATCGCCAATATTGCAAAAAACAGCCTGGCCGATGCCTACCTGGCCAAACCATTTGATATTGATGACCTTACCGATTTGGTTAACAATCTTTTACAATAATTGAGAATATTTTTGTTGCAAATCAGGTTTCGTCACCGCATATTTGGCGAAACTTTATCGCAAAATCTGTAACAACTGAATGGCCTTGTTGTCTAAATTACACTATACAGCCAAGGTACTACGGATTAAAGCTGTAAGTTTTCGTAAAGGCCCGCACCTTCAGGGCTCCGGATTATTAAATCACAAAAATTTTCAATCAAAAAAAAATGAATTCACTTATTCCTTACCTGCTATGGGCTTTGCCTGTGGTGGTAATTTTATTGCTGTACAAATTTGTTTTGCGCGTTTTCTTCGGTATGGTTATCGTACCGGATGACCGTATTGGTTTAGTTGTTAAAAAATATGTGCTTAGCGGCGCTAAAAGGCTGCCCGATGGCCGTATCATTGCCATAAATGGCGAGGCTGGTATGCAGGCCAAAGCACTGGCACCGGGTTTATACTGGGGCATGTGGCCATGGCAGTATTCTATCAATATGGCACCATTTACCATTATTGAGCAGGGTAAACTGGGCCTGGTAAAGGCAAAAGACGGCGCTCCAATGGATATGGGCCGTGTATTGGGCAAACCGGTTGAGTGCGATAAATTTCAGGATGCCATAGCCTTTTTGGATAATAATGGTCAAAAAGGCCCGCAGGCGGCGTTTTTAACGCCGGGTAGTTATCGTATCAACAACTTTTTGTTTGAAATCGAGATGGTACCTGTTACACAGATCCACGAAAATAAGGTAGGTATCGTAACTACGCTTGATGGCGAGCCGCTTGAAAAAGGCGAAATTGCCGGCATATCAGTACCGGGCCATAAAAACTACCAGGACCCAATGACCTTTATTAGTGCAGGCGGCATGAAAGGTTTGCAGGAGGATGTAATACTTGCCGGTACCTATTATTTAAACCCCTGGTTTGTAATTGTGGAGCAGGTGGATATGATTTACATCCCGATAGGTTATGTAGGCGTGGTGAACTCCTTTGTGGGCCCTGAGGGTAAAGATACCAGCGGCGACAGCTTTAAACATGGTAACATTGTTAAACGCAACGAAAAAGGAGTATGGGAACAGCCACTCGACCCGGGTAAGCATCCGGTAAATATTTATACCCATGCTGTTGAAGTAGTACCAACTACCAATATTGTACTGAACTGGGCCGATAGCCGTACCGAGGCGCATGAATTGGATAAAAACCTATGTACCATTACTGTACGTTCATCTGATGGTTTTACATTTAACCTGGACGTATCGCAGATTATCCATATACCGCGTAATGAGGCGCCAAAGGTAATTGCCCGTTTCGGTAATATGAAAAACCTGGTTTCGCAGGTATTGGAGCCAACTATTGCCAACTATTTCCGTAACTCGGCGCAAAAAAGTGATGTGATTGAGTTTTTGGCCAACCGTATTCAAAGGCAGGATGATGCTAAACTGCACATCAGCAAGGTGCTTGATGATTATAATGTGGTGGGCGTTGATACCCTGATTGGTGACATAGTGCCGCCGGCCGCTTTGATGAAAACCCTGACCGACCGTAAAATAGCCGAACAGGAAAAAGTAACTTACGAAATACAGCGCAACGCACAAATTGAACGTAAAGAGTTTGAAAGTGCAAAAGCCGGTGCCGATATGCAGCCGGAGGTTGTAAAATCAACCCGCCAGGTAGAGATCAACACCCAGATGGCCGCTTCAAAAGTTGCCGCATCAAAAGGTGAGGCCGAAGCCAAAACCATTAATGCTACCGCTGATGCCGAAGTGAGGATCACGATAGCTAAAGCTGATGCTGAAGCCAAAATAGTGAATGCCAAAGCTGATGCCAATGCTACCGAATTAAACGGTGCTGCCGAAGCTGCTAAAATTAAGGCCATTGGTTTATCAGAAGCCGAAGTTACCAAACAAAAAACCCAGGCCATGGGTACCGAGCAATATGCCATTGTACGTGTTGCCGAAGCACTGGCCAGTCATGGTATAAAATTGGTGCCTGATATTTTGGTTAGTGGTAAAGATGGCGGAGGTAACGGTATGATTGATGCCCTTATAGGCAATGAAATGCTTAAAAAGCTGCAAAAAACCAACGAAGGCGAAGAGAGCCAGGCATCAGGAGCCAGGAAGAAAGATGATAAAAAGGGTGAATAATTATCCCTTTATTATCAAATTCCTATAAAACTTAGTGCTAACAATAGCCTTCCGGAGTGTAAAATTTCGGGAGGCTTTTTCTTTTAGGCTTTCGCCGGATGGCTATTTCTTAAGTTGTCGTAATTCAGTTTTTAACTCTTTGATATTTTCCTGCGCCTGCCTGTTTTCGAGGTAAAAATAAATGGAACACACTAAAAATACTTTCGCCAGGGCAAAAACAGCCCAAAAAACCCATTTTCAGTTTTTATGGAGCCGCATATAGATCGATTCTACTTCAACCTCAATATACCGGCTTCCGGTTTTGTAACCGTTGCCGCGGTTGCTTCTTTGTTCAAATGTATCAGGTTCGGTATCTTCCCGTAGTATCAGTCCGTCAATTTCCTGCGCAATTTTGTCCCAGGTGCCGGGCGGTGGTTTAATGGCCATATGCTGCGCTATCCGTTCCATATCAGTCTCCAATTGTTGCAGCGCTAAATTTATTTCAGGATACCGGTCCTTCAGATATAGCAATTCCTTAACCTCATCTGCTGATGCTGCTCCAATAACATAGGCTTCTAAAACACCGCTTTCAATGTAATCCTGTATGGCCATTGGCTTTCCTGATTAAAGTGAAAGATTCTTTTAATATTTTCCTGATATCATCTTCCGGTTGCTGTATTTCAATTGCCAGCATGGCTATACTTTTACCATGGTAATGTAAACCACAAAAAACATGTTGTTGTTCGGGTGTCATTTGGCTCAGGTATTTATTTTGTTTGGCAGTTGTGCTTTTTGCATTACGCTGTTCAGTGCCGCAATCTTTAACCGTTGTATAATAGGGCGCTAGTTTTTTGCGGGCCAAAATTTGCAGCTGACTTAAGGTGCTCAAACCATTTGCGTTATAGTTTGCTGGTGTTTTGGCTACTTCATTAAAAATATCAATAAGATATTGTTCGGCAATACCCCGGTCCTGCACTACCTCGAACAGGTAACCCAGTAACATGGCCCCGTAGCTATCATATAAGCTCCGTACCGATAATAAATCGTCTTCCCTTGTCTTTGCCAATAAACGTGCACTCATAGCAACTCAACAGCGTTTTATCAAATATATTAATATTTTGAAGTATACAACAGCTAAAATATACTCGTTTTAATTACAGCTTTATTTTTTGCTGAAAGGAAAAAACTTAGGCTTGTTTATAATCAAAAAAACGAGCCATATATTTAAATGGCAATTTATTCGTTCAGGTAAATGGATTGTTTACAGTTTCCGGCTAAAAAATTATCTTTACAAATGCTCCGTAATTTATCAATACTTTTTTGTTGCCTTTGCTTTGCCGCGAGTTTGCATGCGCAAACCGTTTTTAATGGCCGTGTGCTCGAAGATAAAACCCGCATTGTTTTACGCAGTGTAATTGTTGAAAATTTAAGCAGCAAGCTGAAAGCTATTACAGGTGATGATGGTCGTTTCAGCATTGCCGCAAAAGTTGGCGATTTGCTGGTATTCAAAAAATTCAGCTATGCACCCGATACCCTTTTGCTTACCGATATGCACGATAGGGAGATATTTTTGCAGCTGCAAGCCACCATGCTAAAAGATGTAACCATTAGAGACAGCAGCGGGCGCACGGGAATAGCAGAAAAAAATATGACTTATTATGATCCGCAGTATCATGGGCAAACGGTTGTGCCGCATCTGGATCGTAACAAGATGGAAGATGGGGGAGCAGTGTTTCGTATCCATTACTTTACCAAAGACGATAAAGACAAAAAGAAAGCCGCCGAAAAAGAAGAAGACCGCGAAGTAAACGAAGAAATTATAAAAGCATTTAGCGCCGATAATATTGGCAAATACGTGCCCTTAAAAGGCAAGGACATGGATAACTTTATTTTGCTCTATATCCCTGATATTAAAACATACAACAGCAAGGATTTTAACTTGTTATCTTATTTAAATGACAGCTACCAGAAATGGCTCAAACTATCAGACGATGAACGTAAAGCCGGGCAATTATTTCAGCAGTAATTCAGTTTGCAGTTTCCGGTTGGCAGTTAACAGGTTTATTTACAAGCACGCTGCCAATTCCCATCAAACTTACTGATTGAAAAAACTACCAGGGAAATCGCTTTTAAAAATTTGCCGTCAAAATATTCATTAATTTAAAAAGCGAGAATGGAGTTGGTTATGATAATTACTGCTATAGCGATGGGTTTTAAACCCATCGCTATGGAAAAAGCCGCCAGAAAATTTTAAAAGCGATGGATAAAACTACTTTTTGTTTGCTGCTTTAATACTATCCTGTTTGGCTTTTTCCCTATCCTTAAAAAAGCCTTTTAATAAGAAATTATGCTGAGCCGCTTCCAAATCTTCATTAAGCTTAACTGAGCTTTGTTGCAGGTTGGTTAAAGTGCTTTGTATCTGTGCGGCTCCTTTAGGGTCGTTTAATAAAACACCAATTGCGTTGTCAGTAGTATTTAATTTGTTGCTGGCTTTGTTCAGGTTGTCGGTCATTACTGCTGCATTATTTGCGGCTGTCTGTAATTGTATTATGGCGGTTTTAATGCGGTAAAAGGTTACCGTATCAGTTAGCACTTTATCAGCAAAACCGCCTTTGGTGTTCATCTTGCCACTAAACCTGTCCAGCTCAACCGCCAAATGGGCCGCGCTGGTTGTGGCTGCCTGTAGGTTGCTCATTGATTTTCGTAGTTGCTCGCCCATCAGGCTGTCGGCCAATAAAGAGCCTACTGTACCTTTACCCTGTAATATTTTATGACTCAGTAATTTAAAATCGGTAGTTATGGCCAATAGGTTCTCATTATTTTGTTGCAGGGTTTTAATGATGTCATCAGTCGAAGTCAGTTTTTCGGCTTGCAATACATCACCATCCTGCACAACAGGTGCCTGCGGACTGCCGCCATCAATAACAATTATTTTGTTGCCGATAAAACCATCAGAACTAATGCGCACGCCAGAGTTGCGGTGAATATATTGCTGTGTAGCTTCATCAATACGCATTTTAACATCAACCTGCGATATTCCTACAAATTTAATGCTGCTGATGGTACCCACCTTAACACCCGAAAACCATACGTCGTTACCTTTTTTAAGACCCGATACGTCATCAAATACAGCGCTGATATGTATGTTTTTCTCAAAGCTTTTTTGCTGGCCCCCGAGCGTAAAAACACCCAGGATAAAGATTACAAGACCGAGTGATAAAAATATACCAACCGTTATTGCCTTTCTGTTTTCTGCTGCTGCCATAATATATGTTGTAAAATAATATCTAGTGTATAAAGTTGTAATCAAAAAATGGTTTAACCCTTGGGGCATCGGTATCAAAAACCTCGTCAAAAGTACCTGCCCGTTCAAATTTGCCATCAAGCAGCATGGCTACCCGGTCGCCGGTTGATTTGGCACAGGTTAAATCGTGCGTTATAATAATGGATGATGTTTTGTAGCGCTGCTGTACTTCATTTATCAAATCATTAATCTCGATGCAGGTAATAGGGTCGAGGCCGGCTGTAGGCTCGTCATAAAGCATAATCTCGGGGTTTAGTATCAGGGTGCGGGCAATACCGATCCTTTTACGCTGTCCTCCCGAAAGCTCCGACGGCATTTGGTTAATAGTTTGCGAAAGCCCAACGGCATCCAGTACAGTTTCAACCGCTATATCGATGTCTTTTCGCGAAATGCCCTTGCGGTTACGCACCAGCGGAAATTCCAGGTTTTTGCGCACCGTCATGCTATCATATAAGGCACTGTTCTGAAAAGAAAAGCCAATTCTTATTCTTAATTCCTGCAACGCTTTATCAGTAATATGGGTTACTTCCTGCCCCAATACCTCAATAGTACCATGATCAGGTGTTAAAAGGCCCGATATCAGCTTAATTAATACAGATTTCCCGGTACCCGAGCGACCCAATACCACCAGGTTTTCGCCCTGGTATAAATCAAGGTCGATGCCGCGAAGTACAGCAAAATCTTCAAAGGACTTTTTTAAGCCCCTGATCTTTATTACTTCGTTATTGTAATCTATTTCAACTTTAGCTTTTTCCATAGTGTAAGCTGTTATCAGCGAAAGTTGCTTGCTATTTGAACAATAATAATTTCTTCAATAAATACTAAAAACATGGCGGTTACCACTGCGCCGTTGGCTGCTTTACAAACACCTTCGGTACCCTTGTTTGAATTATAACCCTGGTAGCAACCTACTATCCCTATTGTAAATCCAAATACAATAGATTTTATTAATGATGCGGTAAAATCAAGATAAACAAGCGGCTGAAAAACCTGCTGCATAAACGAGGTATAGCTGGTGCCCTCATTGGTAGCCACGTTTACGTATCCGCCTAACAGGCCTATAAATGCGGTATAGGTGGCTAAAATGGGTATAGTAATGGTAGTAGCCAATACACGTGTACAAACCAGGTATTTAAAGGGTTTGGTGCCCGATACTTCCATAGCGTCGATTTGCTCGGTTACCCGCATAGAGCCAAGTTCGGCCCCGATGCTTGATCCTACCTTGCCCGATGCGATGAGCGCCGTTACCAGCGGAGCAAGCGCCCTCATAATGGCAATGGATACCAATGATGGCAACCATGACGTTGCACCAAATGTGACAAGCGATGGCCGCGATTGCTTGGTGAATATTAACCCTACAATAAAGCCGGTTACCGTAATTAATGTAAAAGACCGTACGCCCACATCAAAACACTGCTTTACTACTTCTTTTAACTCGAAAGGGGGTACGAACGCCTCTTTAAAGAAACGGACTATAAACAAGTGAATTCGGTAAACTTCGGCAAAAAAGTTATTTAGCCTTCGTTTAAAGGTTGAGCGTTTTTTATATTCAGGATTTATTGGGTCGCTTACTGAATCCATTAATCTGTTTTAAATATTAATATAACAATTTGCATACTACAAAGATATCAATAGGTTGTTTGCCAACAGACCTTGTTATCTATGTCCGGAAAAAGACGGCAAAGCTGCAAACTTTTTAATTCATTTTTATAATTCTCAAAACTAATAACCAACTTGCAATAAAAGTATCATTAATTAAAAATATAAATTATTGATTTTGACTTAATTGCGTTTATTTTAGTTTAGTTATTGTTAATTTTCAATTACTAATTGTAAAAATAATATTATACCTTGCTCACTGTTTGCAGCTATTTTTGACTGTTCACCAATTATAAATTGATTTCATCGTTATAACCAGTCAAGCTGCGTTATTTGCTATGTTGTTGTAACAAAAAAATCATAGTAAATTTTATAATCTGCGCAAAAAATAAAGTATCAATTCAATTAAATTTGACGTACTGCAAAGCTTTTGCGCTGCAAACCTAAGTTATATTGATCTAAATAATTGATGCCAGTGCTAAAAAATACATCCATGAAATGTAAAATTTTGACAATGTGCTTATTAATGCTGTTTAGCGGCAGTTTTTTAAAAGCGCAGAGTAATCAGTTTCAGTTTTCGCATCTGGATATAAGTAACGGATTGTCTCATAACGAGGTAACATCCATGTTAAAAGATAGTCGCGGGTTTATGTGGTTTGGTACCTTATCGGGCTTAAACAGGTACGACGGGTACAAATTTAAAGTTTTTAAGCATTCTGTAAATGATACCACCTCGCTGGACGACGATTACATTGTTAGCATTACCGAAGGGCCCGAAAACAAGCTATGGATTG
>Ga0206833_1136_pt1 | contig 18615 bp, 16 predicted proteins | sample Alteio_BWOrgCont_32_FD_152891 | JGI IMG/M metagenome (GOLD analysis project Ga0206833, IMG submission 152891) | Enriched cells from forest soil in Barre Woods Harvard Forest LTER site, Petersham, Massachusetts, United States -... | ecosystem: Environmental > Terrestrial > Soil > Temperate forest >... | reverse complement strand
AAGCTTGTTTATTGCAAGGCAGAAACTTTTGGACAACGAAATGCCAATTGGGATATCCCATCTTATTCATATAAAAATCTTTTAATAGAAAACCTGATTTTTTGCTCTGCCATATTTAGAAAATCTGATTTTTTGAATACAAAGGGATATGATGAGAGCATGAGTGAAGGTTTTGAAGATTGGGAGTTTTGGATCTCATTTCTGAACGAAAATGATAAGGTAATTCAAATCCCGGGTGTTCACTTTTATTATCGTTTAAAGGAATTATCAAGGAACCCGAAAACAGCTGATGATGCTATGCAATTGCGCATTAGGAAGTATATTTTTCACAAGCATTCAGACTTGTATGATAAATATTATTCGTTTCCGGAAATGATATTTGAGTACTATAAGATGAGCAATGAATTAAAAAGCATACATAACTCAAGGGGCTATCACATTGGAAGGATGATATTAACACCGTTGTGGTTTATAAAACGGTTTTTCAAATGAAATCAATTTGTTTTTTTAGTAGTTATTATACCGTGGAAAATATTCCCTGTTATGTTAAATTCTATCTGGAGGAATTAAAAAGGCATTTCACCGAAATAGTTTTTATTACAAATGAAAAGACGTTTTCTCAACCTGATCAGCTATTCATTGAAAAGAGCGGTATTCAATCATTACAGGTAAAAAATGAAGGGTATGATTTTGGGATGTGGTACAAGGCATTTCAAAAATACAAACCTGAAAATTATGACAGGGTAGGATTGGTGAATGATTCATGCATACTTTTCGGGCAGTTAACTGATTTTTTTGACTGGATGGATCGGGAGGACCCTGATTATTGTGGCTATACAGATACGTATTTATCAGGCTACCATTTACAATCCTACTTTTTGGTAATAAACAAAAAGGCCATTTCATTTGTAGAAAAATATTTTACCGAAAACGGAATAAAGACAAATATTAAGGATGTTATTACAACCTATGAAATTGGTCTCAGTAAATATTTGATGGAGACCGGAATGAAAATAGACACGTACTTTAAAATACCTTTACAGGGGCAATATAGTTATGCGTTGTTGCATGCAAAAAGCTTAATAAAACAAGGATTCCCATTAGTGAAAAAGAAGATAATTACCCGCTTATATACTTCAGAAAGATGGTGGAGCATGGTTGTTATTGGGTTCGATCCCTTTCCCTCGCATTATATTAAGTTGGTCAAGTCACGATATAAAGTCCCTCAAGGTATGTTTGAAGAATTAACTGAGAGCAAAGGGTTAACAGTAAGTTTGAAGTTTAATTTGATCAGTATATTGGCTATTATTTGGGGTTCAATTAAAAATAAACGCAATATGGTAAAGGATTAGTATGGGAGACCCATTAGTGAGCATTTGTATACCAACCTATAATGGGCAGGAATTTCTTGAAGAATGTCTTCAGTCTGCGATAAACCAAACATATCCAAACATTGAAATTGTTATAGTTGATGACTGTTCAGCGGACGATACCAGCAATATAATAGTAAAATATGCAGCAAGGGATACCAGGATAAAAATATTCCACAATGAGAAAAATCTTGGACTTGTAGGTAACTTTAACAGGTGTATTCAGATAGCGCAAGGTGACTGGATCAAATTTCTTTTGCAGGATGATTACCTTACAGATAATTGCATTGAAACAATGTTGGCAGGAATATCTGAACAAGATAGAATAGTCGTATGTAAACGCACATTTTTGCTGGATGAGGATATGTCGGAAGATAAAAAAAGATACTATGAAACTGAGGTAGTAACTTTTGAAAAACTGGGTATCATTTCAAAAACTCCTGTTTTTATAAATCCTAAACAAGTGGCTGGCATGGCTGCAGGAAATATCTGCATGAACTTCATAGGAGAGCCAACCTCTGTAATGTTCGGAAAAGAGATTGTAAATAAAATGGGGCATTTTAATAAGGATTTAGCACAAATATGTGACTTGGAGTATTTCTTGCGGATAGGATCGACCTATGGGATTAAATACATACCCTCTGAGCTTAGCTATTTCAGGATACACGAGCAATCCACTACTTCTTCAAATGTAAATGCAAAGTTTTATTTACTAGCTCATATCGACCCTATAATTACAACACATCAATTGTTATTTGCGAAGTGCTATTCAATCCTTCGAGATAATTTGTCTTTTCTCCAAAAGATTAAGTTGAAAATGTATTTTCTTGTTCATGTATATGAATCATATATAACTGCACAGGCCGACAAAACAAGCTTGAATAAATTTGAAGCTGTTGCTGAAAAATATCCTCAAATAAAGCAATATAAAAACGGGTCCTTATTTATTAAAATATTGTTGAAATTGATCAAAGCAAAAAGAAAATCAGTTAATTAACTTAAAGTATAAGAATGAAATTTTCCATTATAATACCTTCCTATAATCAGGATAAGTTTATTGCTGAAACATTTGAAAACCTTTCCCTGCTCAAAAAAAGGGCTACAGAAAATAATATTGATGTGGAGGTGCTTTTGTTTGATAATCAATCTACCGAAGCCACACAAAATATAATAAATGCATATAAGGAATTGTTTGATTATGTAGAAATACAAAAAGATAAAGGTCAATACGATGCCATTAATAAAGGTATAAAAAAAGTAAGCGGCGACTATTGGACATGGCTCAATACAGACGATTTAATTGAAATTGATGGCTTTTTAAAGTTGGCGAAGATTCTGGAAAACGATCCAGTAGACTATATCTATGGCAATATTATTTTAATAGATGACGTGGGTAACGAAACGCAAGTTGCCCATTCAACTGCCTTAGATTTAAATGGAATGGTAAATAACAATCCGGGCATTTATCAGCCGGGATCGTTTTTCAGGAAATCGTTTACAGATAAAATAGGTGTCTTAGAAGCCTATGAATGTTGCTTTGATTATGAATATATTTTACGAATTATAAAGAATGAGGGGAGTCTTTATGCTTGTGATTTTTCAGTGTCAAAATTCAGGTTGCATACCAGTTCCAAAACAAAAAATATCACCATTAAATTTGTAAAAGAACAACTAATAATAAGTAAGCAATATGGGAGGAGATCTCTCTCCAAACTTGCATTTATTGCCTTTCTACGCATCATAAAGCACAGGTTACTCGGCACATACCAATAAATTTTTGAACTTATCGGAAATCACACTAACTTTGTGCCATTCTCGGACTGAATTCTACCTGTTAATAGTTTATATTTTTACTTCGCCTTGCCTCCTGAGTTTCTATAAATAGAACAACCGGAAAGGAATAAAAACTAAGTAAGGTTCAATTTTGTTGAGCTTGTATAATAAAATGAAAAAAATTCTTATTCTTGGAGATGCTAATTCCTCACATATTGAGAAGTGGGTTACTGCTATTGCCGCCAAGGGGTATATAGTTAAAATATTTTCACTTACCATATATACTGGCAATTCGCTAAAAGAAAAAGGAATAGAAGTAGTTAATTCTGCTTATGCCAGTAAACGCAAAATCTTATACCCCCTGGCAGTGGATGAATTATGGCAATTGATAAAGGATTTTAAACCTGACTTACTTCACGCTCACTATGCTTCCAGCTATGGCTTATTAGGTGCTTTATCACGTTTTCACCCTTATATTCTTTCAGTTTGGGGTAGTGATGTATATAGCTTTCCACAAAAGAGCTCATTCCATAAACGGATATTTAAATTTAATTTAAAGAAAGCGGATAAAATTTGCTCCACAAGTAACTCCATGAAGGAAGAAATAAAAAAATATACCGGCAAAGATATTTCCGTAATTCCGTTTGGGGTTGATCTAAATGCATTCAAACCTATGCCTGTTCATCACGTTTTTAAAGGAGATGCTGTTGTAATAGGAACAGTAAAAACCCTTGAAAAGGAATATGGGCTTGAATACTTAGTTGAAGCCTTTGCTCTTTTAAAGAAACGTGCAAAAGAATTTCCTTTGAAGTTATTGATTGTCGGTAAGGGTAGTCTTGAGATGGAATTGAAAGAGAAAGCCCAGATCCTAGGAATTCAAGCTGATGTTGTATTTACAGGATATATTGCCCCGGTAGAAGTGCCATACTACCAAAATATGTTAACCATTTCAGTGTTTCCTTCATTAAGTGAGAGTTTTGGTGTATCTGTAGTAGAAGCTATGGCATGCGAAAAACCTGTAATTGCTACAAATGTTGGCGGCTTACCGGAAGTTGTTGAAAATAATGTTACGGGCATAATTGTACCACCGGCCAATGTTGAAAAACTGGCAGAAGCAATTGAAACCTTGGTTCGGGATGAACAGCTAAGAAGTAAGTTTGGTAAGGAAGGTAGGAGCAGGGTAGAAAGACTTTATAATTGGGATAATAACTTAGCGTCGATGATTGAAATTTATGAAACTATGACCTCGCAGAAGGGTGCATAGTTTTTTATATTTTTTTTAAACTTCAACGTGATGGCTCAGTTTATCTAATTCAAGAATGGTGGTTGTACCATCGTCACTCTCCTTAAACATACGGCTGAATTTCCGATTAAACAGTATTTCATTATATGTGTATGAACTTCGTTGTTGAACCATGTCAGAGAACACATCATCAAAGCCACGAATTAATGCATATACCTCCACGTCGGCATTCTTCATGTCCTCTTGTGTAAAACCAGTAAATGGGCTATTTTCATCTATAGGATGCACCACTGTCCAGTTCATCGGCAGGCTATCTACTTTCTCTCTTTCAAGCGGAAGGGTATAGTAATTATAAATAGAATTTCCATTATCAGTGATCTTTAAGCCAACTGTTACTTTTAATTCCACATTGGTTAACGAATGATTGTCTTTATAGTTTACAAAACGGAACATAAGGGCTGTACCTTCTTTATAGGGGCTAATTAATGCATGATCGCTAAATATAAGATACGCTTTTGGTCTTGCGAAACGCCCATAAATTAGACCGGTTCCGATTGCAAGAGATAATAAGCCTGTAAGTGATTCAAGCGAAGCTACAATATTTACAGCATCTCCAATCGGGTTTACCCTTCCATATCCAACCGTAGTAAATGTTTGGGTGCTGAAGTAGAAAACTTCTCTGAATTTTGTCCAGGGTGCAGCACCAATCATTCCTTGTAATTGGTCAGTACCAACTAACAAATAAACAGAAGTAAACAGAAGATTAATGACAGCGTAAAATGTAAGGATTACGCCTATGAATTTCCAGCGCGGAATAGTTAGCATGAACTGGAAAATACTGAACCTGTTTATTATTCCGAGTCCTGTTTTACGCAAGTTATAGCTGCCGTCCTTATTTACAAACCTATTGTCTGCAGTATCAGCCTTATTACTAAAACCAGTGTCATTATTTGCTTTAAGGCGTGAACTTATTTTTATATGAGTAGCCATTATCCTTTTTCTGAATTCAAATAGTTAATACAAATGTAAGATTCTATAAAGAATATATCTGATTCGTTTCCGAATTATTTTTTACTGAGAAAGTCTTTATCGTAATTTATGTTTTGATTGTCAAGAAACTTTATTTGCAAGCTGAGCCTTTTAATAAAATTTTTATAATTTTTGTCTTCCGGGGCAGACCATAAAACTTCTGCCAATGCACACATCCGTGGTAACGCCATATATTCTACATGAGCGAAATCCGGCATGTATTCTGTCCATACATTTCCCTGGGCTCCCACAATGTAGCTCTTTTTAGTTTCTTTTAATTTTTGGGGAGTAGGATTGTAATTATAAACTGCTTCTAAAGGGTTATATCCACCAATTGCCAGCGGTTCAAGCTCTCTTTTTTTTGATTGATAATGGTCAAAATAGCAAGGGTTCCCGGGTGTCATAACCACATAATGATTTTGTTCTGCTGCAGCAATACCTCCCTCAATGCCTCGCCAACTCATTACCATTGCGCCTGGAGCCAGTCCCCCTTCCAATATTTCGTCCCAGCCAATTACGGTTTTACCTTTGGTAATTAAAAAAGATACGATGCGTTTTATAAAATAACTTTGAAGTTCTTCTTCATTGGCAAGGTGTTCATTCTTTATTCGGGTCTGGCATTTAGGGCATGTTTTCCAACGGTCTTTAGGGCATTCGTCTCCGCCTATATGAATATATTGTCCGGGAAAAAGAGTACAAACTTCTGACAAGATATTTTCGAGAAATACAAATGTGCTATCATTGCCTGCGCAATACACATCCTCAGAAACTCCCCATGTGGTGCGTGTTTTAAATGGCCCTCCTGTGCAAGAGTATTGCGGATAGGCAGCTAACGCCGCAACTGAATGTCCGGGCATTTCAATTTCAGGCACTATAGTTATATGTCTGTCAGCAGCATAAGCTACAATTTCTTTTATGTCTTCCTGTGTATAGTAGCCGCCATAGGGTTTTCCATCAAATTTTATTCCTGTATCCTTGTTCCCGCTAATTACAGTCTCTTTCCGTATGGAAGAAATTTGAGTCAGTAAAGGGTAATGCTTAATCTCTATTCTCCACCCTTGGTCATCTGTAAGATGCCAATGAAAAGTATTGAACTTATACATTGCCATAAGATCGAGATATTTTTCCACTTCCTCTTTACTAAAAAAATGCCGGCTGCAATCGAGGTGCATACCCCTCCATTTATATTGCGGAGCATCGGCAATAGCAACTGCCTGAATTTTTAATCGGGGTTGACGTTCCAAAGGCATTAATTGCAGAAGTGTTTGTATGGCATAAAAACAACCGCTGCCGGTTGAAGCAGTGATCCGGATTTCATCTGATGACACATTTAATAGATAACCTTCATCTGCAATAGCTGTATCTTTAGGATTAATGGTAAATATAATAGCTCTTTGATTCTCCTTTATCTTTTTAACGTAAACCAGCCTGATTCCATAGTTTTTATATGTGTAATCAGAAAAATACATAGCTTCCTTACAATTATCAGGTGCAATAATTACAACACTATCGCATATTGTAAAGCTGCTTTTTAAAACAACAACAGATGCTGGTTCAGGTACTATGGCCAATTTAGAGCCCTTATCGGCAAACATGGAAAATGGGATCGAAATTAACCCCGATAGAAGAAATAGTGCTGTTTTCATATGTAACAAAGATAGTTCAATATCGCACATGATTAAAGTATCAAAAAGCGGTTTTTAGGTGGAAAGGCAGGGGTTAATGCATTATGAATTTTTTTTATATCTTTGCTTCAGAAAATTATATCATTCGAATTTAAACAATTGAACATAACACTAAACCCCGAAAACATCATGAAAAAACTACTAGTATTAAGTATCGGCACCTTGCTTGGCGGTATGCTTGCAGCCCAATCATCTATTCCTGATGGAGGATTTGAATATTGGAATACCACTACTTGGAAAGATCCACAATTTTATACCAGTTCTAACGATCAAAATGTTCCGCGTGGAATTGCAGTCAACGTAAGCCAAACTGCAGGGTGGCATGGTACTTATGGGGTTCAAATGACAACCATAAGCACTCCGGGCGGCCCACAAGCGGGGTTTATGATAAACGGTAATCCTACCAACAGCGGCATTGCCGGAGGAATACCATATAACCAAAAACCTACAGGTGTGAGATTCTATTACAAATATTCTCCAGTAAGCGGCGATACGGCCGCTGTGCTTGTAATATTTAAAAAAGCAACAATACCCATCGATTCTTTCTTGGTTATTCTTCCTGTTGCCCAAACCAACTATACCCTTTACACTTATATTCCAAGTGTTCCACTTATCACAGCGCCTGATACTGTGGTATTTGGTGCAGTTTCTTCTCTTGCAGCAATTACGAGTGGAGGTGGAAATCCCGGAAGTGTATTTGTAATTGACAGCGTTAATTTCACAGGAGTTTCGAGCCAACCGGCAAATATGAATGGTGATTTTGAAAATTGGAATTCTGATACACTGCTTACCCCACCAGGCTGGTATATTAGCTATCCTAATGTAACTTTTACTACAGATGCCGCAGTTGGCACACACGCCCTTGAAATAGCAACAGTAAATAATGCACTACAAGGAGGCCCTGAGCAAGGACAAGCAAGTACAGGTTATTATCCTAATAACTGCCACAGTAACTGCAATGAAATGGGTGGACAACCATATACCCCTACCTCATCCAAAAAAGATACTCTTTATTTTGATTATAAATATTCACCAATGCCTAATGATACTGCGAGTATCTCCCTCACTTTTATAAAAAATGGCGTGGGTATATATTATGCCGGAAATAATTATTCCACAACAGTATTATCTTATGCAACTATGAGTATTCCTTTTGATCTGACAAGCGTATCTCCGGCCCCTGATACTATTATTGTTAATATCACCTCATCTCAACATAATCACGACACTACAAATGCACAGTATGCACCTTATGTGGGTTCAATTTTAAAGGTAGATAATATGTACCTGGGTTCACAAAGAGCAACACTGGGAGTTAATAACCTATCGGTTTCGGCTGGAATAAAGGTTTATCCAAATCCTGCCAAAAATCAAATTACGGTAGATTTAACGAATATTTCCGGTTCGCTTGAAACTATTACCATGTATGATATGAGCGGCAGAATACTTAGTTCAAATAATTATTCAGGAGGCATTAAAAACGCACTTGAGACTATTGATGTAAGTGGATTTTCATCGGGAATATATTTGATTGAAGCAACAACCAGTAATGGTAGATTTTATCAAAAAGTATCGAAGGAATAATCTTTTATAAATAAATATTCTTTAAAAGCCTGCAAATTTTGCAGGCTTTTTTATTCATAGTAAATTAACATTCCCTTAATGTTGTCGAACTAATTTCGGTCTCTCAATTTACTCTATGAAATTAATTTCCAGCCCCACACTTTTTATTATTGGAGTTTTCGCCTTATTAGGTTTTTCAGCATGTAACAGGAACCCTGTTATAGGCGATTATACTTTTGTGGTTACCGGTGATGACCGTATAGCACCTAAAGAAGATTCCGCCCATCCGGAATATGGTACTATTAATGAATACCAGGTAAAGCGATTGTTTAAAGAAGTTTCCGAGATGAAACCTCTTCCTAAAATGCTAATTATGAATGGAGATTTGGTTTTAGGCTATACAGATGGAGATACGGTAAAACTTGCAAATGAATTGCGGGCATGGATTAAATTATATAAGGAATCACCATTAGCAAATACAAGTGTAAAGCTTATTGCTTTTGCAGGTAACCATGAAACTTGTGAAAAAATCGGTTCATCCAGGGTTGGTTCCGCTCCTAATGAAAGGACATTTGTTCGTGAAATGAAAGACTATATTGCAGGAGAAAATGGTCCACATTATACAGGCTTAAGGCCAGGAACAGATAGCCTTATGACTAACCAAAACAAACTTACTTATTCATTTGATTTTAGCGGAGACCATTATGTTGTATTTAATACGGATGCCGTTGACCGCGAAAGCAGAATACCTTACAAATGGCTTGAGAAAGATTTGCAGCAGGCCCGGGAAAATGGAGCAAGGCATATTTTTCTTTTTGGGCATAAGCCTGCATGGTCTACAGAACATTTGACAGAAACAGGTCTGGATGATTTTCCTGCCAATAGAGATAGTGCATGGTCGGTTATGGAAAGATATAATGCAGATGCTTACTTCTGTTCTCACTTTCATATTTGGGATACGGTACACCCTCACCATGGAAAAACATGGGAAGTTGTATGCGGCAATGCAGGAGCCCCATGCCCAAAAGATTGGGTAGGTCCTTATTACGGATATACGGTTGTTAGGGTTTATTCTAAAGTTGACATTACCAGCATGGGGCGCGATCTTGATAACGATACATATACCACCCCAAGGGATGACAAAGCCACCATGTTCCGTGCTAAGTTTACAATAAGTAAATGAGCGAACTGGTATTTTTCTGCATTTTTATTTACCTTTTGTATTATATAAGAGGTCCTCTTATTATATTGGATAACCTATATTCTATGGTGCAACGACCTTCGGGTTAGCCCCAAAATATTTAGTAAAAACACGAATGTTCATGCTGTGCCAAAATCATGGAAATACTTACAGATAGTACGTTCTATGATTTCTCTATGTAAATACATATTTACTTATTAATTAAATTTTAGATATGTTTGTCCCTAAATACCATAAACCCAAACAAAATGAGTACAGTACAAACTACCGGACAAGCAATTTCTCTTACTGAAGCAGCAGGTTTAACAGCTCAATATCGTGCGCAAAATCCCAGTGCGCCTTTAGCAAACTTATTTGGAAGCAACATTATAATGCAAGTTTTAAGTCAACCAGGTGCTGTAGGCATCCGTATCTATTATGGACTTTCTACCGGCACCACCGGATTGCAACTAGTGCTTGTGGGTGTGGATGTGAATGGGAACGACATTGTCCCTGGTGTATATGGCGACAGATCAGAAATTTGTCCGCCAATGTGTTCAACTTCGAATCCAATAAACGGACTGTAGGATAAATAATATTCTTAATATCTTTAGAGCCAGGCATTACACTGACATGTGAGTGTTGTATTGGGGCTAATAGAATAGTATGTAATCCCTACAGCTTCGGATAAATCCTAAAGTGCCTAGTAAAAATACGATAGTAAGTATTAATAAAAATCTGCGAACTGCTTATAAACACTGTGATTCATAGCTTGTGTAGTCAAAATTGGAATTGTCTATCAATTGAAATTTTGAATATGTTTGTTCCTAAATATAAAAAATCCAAACAACATGGCTAACATAAAAGACGTTGGAAAACTTATCCCACTTAAAGAAGCAGCAAGCTATACAGCTGAATATCGTGCGCAAAGTCCGGCGAAAGCTCCACTAGGGCACTTATTCGGGGAGAAAGTTGTTATGGAGGTTTTGAACCAACAGGGGGCCGAAGGCATTCGGATTTATTATGGAATTAAACCTGGCACTGTTGAGCGCGAGCTTATTCTTGTTGGTGTTGATAAGCATGGTAATGATATTATTCCCGGTGTTTATGGAGACAGGTCGGAAATTTGCCCCCCTATGTGTGCCACAGCAAATGCTATAAATGGGCTCTAAGGAAATATATATTCTCCTTAAATATTGTTCAGAGGCAAGCATTCTACTCCCAATTGGAGCGGGTATTTTGAGGTTTAAGAGATTTAATACGGGGTTGAGAATTCTTGTATTCTATGTCTTTTTATCAGCACTTGTCGATTTAATTTCAGTTATTATTATTCATTATTTCAAACATAGTAATGCAGAGTTGTTTCGTGCATATACATTAATTGAGTTTGTTTTACTGACATTATATTTCCGGACTCTGTTTAACAGGAAAGCGATAAAAGGTTTTTTTCTGATTGCCGTACTGGTATTCGGATTTATTGATATTATTTGTACTTATCTCCTCCAGCCCGGCGATGAATTTGATTCATATGCCAGTGCCATTGAAGGACTTTTTATGATATCTTTTTCATTGTGCTATTTCTACAAAGTATTCACAGAGGTTGTAATAGTGAAGTTGGAAAAAGAGTCTTCATTTTGGATTGTTTCCGCAATATTGATTTATTTTGCCGGAAACCTGTTCCTTTTTTTATGCTCTGATAATACGTTAGTTTCAATACAAGAATATTTTCTAAAATATTGGAGCATAGATTTCATTTTAAATGCTATTTTTAACATTCTACTAGCTATTGGATTATGGATTACTCCAACAAAATTGACTTCATCATCATAATTGGAACTTCCAGTATGCTTTTGCTTGTAAGTTTTATCATATTATTTCTTTTTCTCTATCAAAAAAAACGGTTGAGCCAGGAATTAAAGATGCAGAAGGTTGAAGCGGAATATAAAGATGAATTGATTGTGGCGACTGTAGATATACAGGAATCGGAACGCAAGAGGATTGCACTTGACCTGCACGATAACATCGGTTCTTTGCTTTCCGTAATACGTCTGAAAATGTATCAACTGAACAAAAATACGTCTAATCCTGCCTTGCAAGAATCTTATCGGGAAACAACAGATATGTTAGATGATATGCTCGAAACTACAAGGACATTTTCCCGTGAACTTATGTCTCCGACATTAGAAGATTTTGGGTTGGCGCATGCATTGGAAAACCTTTGTACACGGATTCATGCTGATGGAATAATGCATACCAGCATTCAAATTGTGGGAACATATAGGAGGCAACCTCTGAAAACCGAATTAAATATATTCCGGATTGCACAGGAGCTGCTTAATAATATATTAAAACACGCAAATGCAACTGAAATCAAGCTCTTGTTGGTTTGTAGTGATAGATTGGAGCTGCAAATAGAAGATAATGGAAAAGGGTTTATTAAGAATGAAAAAACTCCTACATCCGGATTAGGGTTAAAAAGTATTGAAACTCGACTACATTTGCTAAAGGCTTCGCTTGAATATATTCCTAACCTAAAAAAAGGGACTAAAGTAGTAATACGGGTTCCGCTACAAGAATGATGAAACCGGTAAAAGTTATTATTGCTGATGATCATCCACTATTCAGAAAGGGGTTGGTTACTACCTTGCAAGAGTTCAAGAATTTAAATATTGTAAATGAAGCTGGCGATGGCAAGGAGTTATTGACTGTTCTCGCTAAAACTCCTTGCGATGTAATATTACTTGATCTGAAAATGCCTTTACTGGATGGTATTTCTGCAGCACCATTGATACTTGAACGGTTCCCAAAAGTTAAAATAATTGTGCTTACTATGTTGGATGAAGAGCAATTCATCATGCATCTAATAAAAATAGGAGTACATGGATACCTGCTTAAGAATGCTGAACCGGAGATAGTGGTTCACACTATTGAAGAGGTAATGGAACATGGTACCTATTTCGACCAAAAGACGGTACAAATAATGCATAAAGGCTTAATAAAGAAACAGCATGGTAGTGTCTCGCTTTCTTCCCGTGTTCACTTTTCAGAACGGGATATGGAAGTTCTAAACCTTTTATGTAAAGATTTCTCTACGGATGAAATTGCAAAAAAACTATGCATTAGCCCCAGAACGGTAGAATATTACAGAACTAAGCTGATGGAAAAAACCGACTCAAAAAATATTACAGGTGTTGTAGCCTATGCTTTCAAACATAACTTGGTTGAACTTTAATAAATCCGTTTGGAAGTAATAGTTAAGGTGCATTGGGGTTTTTACTAAATCGCTTTGGGCTTTTACTAATATGCATTAAAAGGAAAAGATATATAATTATGTTTGCTTATAGAAATAGTGAAATATAAAGGTAATGCCCTCCTTGTTAAGAAAGCAAAATATTAATAGTAATGAATAGATTGAAAACTTGCAAATAGAGGGACAGTTTAAAGTTTTGTAACTGTTCTTCTACTTTTAACATACAAAAAAACGCCTATGAATATTATTTCTGATTCTGTTACAACCGTAGCGAAAGAATCGCTTGATGCAATACACTTCCCTGATCAGGAAGTGTTATTGCATGATGAACAAATTACCCAAAGGGAATATAATGCTAAACGAGCTATACGACTTGGTAATTTATTCAAGGATAAAGTAAAAGTGATATTTGAAGATGCGGATAGCATGAAGATGGTTGAAACTACAATTTGGGGAATGACGGAAAGGTATTTGATCTTTAAAAGAGGTATGATCATACCCCTGCATCGAATTCACGAGATAATTATATAGTATGGTTGTTTGTCTCAGGAGAATGAGACTTATATCATCGTGATATCTATGGTCATTGGCTTTACAGTCAATGACTTTTTTTATGAAGTCTGTTTTTCATAACATTTGCATCCTAATGAATTTTCAGATTGAATATCTGAAATCCATAAAAGAAAAAACCTCTTGCCAAAAGCAAGAGGTTTTTCTACAGAAAATTAAATTTCTAATTAGTGTTGGTTGCCTGCACCGTTGGTTTGGTAACAACCAATATCTACACCAGGGCTAGTTACTGTTGGTGCAAAGTGTGCGTTAGTTACGTCAGCTGTAACAGGGTTTATGATATTTTTGAATGGAGTAAAACCTGTAAAGCCTTTACCAATTGCCGGAGAACTTGATTTAAGGCGGAAGTTATAAACAGATCCTGTAGCAGCTATACCTGTATTAACAGAAGCAATAGCAGAAAGATTCTGGCCTGCTACAATTGGTTCAGGTAAAGGGAAGTTTACAAACATTGGATTGTTTGCACCTGCCAAGGATGGAATGTTGATAGGAAGAACATCTCCATTAGGATTACTTGTAGGATCGTAGAAGTTAGCTGGTAAGCCAAGTTGAGATGCTGTTGGTATTACATAGGCATTTGGTTTAAGACCGCTACCGGCATCATAAGCGAAAAATTGATTAACTTCCCAAGTAGAGTCAGCATAAATATAATTGTTGCTGATGGTAAGATGAGTGGTATCTGGCCAAGGGATAGAATTTTGTCCATTGCCTACACGAATACCGTTACGACAGTTTACGATCAGGTTATTGTAGCAAAGACCCTCACCTTGTTGTTCATAGTCAATATCAGAACCACGAGATGTGTAAGATGCTTGCCTGTATCCACAATCAATATAAGTATTATTATACATGTTAATGTTACATTCGGTAGCAGCACCACCTTTGTTTGAACATTTGGTAGTGTTAGTAGCATCGCCTATACATAAGTTATAGCACATGTCTCCTTGTGTTCCGTTTTTCGCATTCATTCCATCTCCGCCGGTATAACCCAATTTTTCAAAAGTATTACGTGCTATGTAAACACGTCCTCCTGCAAAACGAGCTCCGTCATCTGTAGAACCATAGATCCAAGAGTCTGTTAAAATGAAATCACCGGAAGCTCTTTGGAAGAAAATAGGCCATGCAGCAGCACCTGATGTTCCTGCATTAAAAGGTTCTGTTGTTGGGTATAGTCCACCAACATATTCAATATGTGTCCATTGAATATCGCATAATGTACATGATGTATCACATGCAATTCCAAGCCAGTGACCATTTCCACCGTTCCAGGCTGGATCGGTCGCAGTGTTATTACCAATTTGGTCAACTGCAGTAACGCCGCATGAACCAATGACGTTAGGTTGAGATTGGGTTCCCAGTGATATAAATACTCCTTTTACAATAATAAGTGCTCCCGAAGCCGCACATACTGTTACGCCGGGTTGAAGTAGTACGGTATCTCCTTTATTAATAACGAAATTACCATTAATAGTATAGGTGTTACCGGTTGTCATAGTTCCTTTATATGACCCTGCAGCTAAGCTGCCTGGAGATATAGCTTGACCTACTTGGTAAGGGGGTGTTGAAAGAGTGGTTGTTTCATTAGATGAACTCTTCTTGCAGGAAGGCAGAAAGCCTATCGTCAGTGCTGACATAGCAAGAAGGATTGATAGTTTTTTCATGATTGGTTTGTTTTTTAGTTGGTGCATTTTTAATATGCTGCAAAGGTTCATCAAGTAGATTACTTATTCATTGCAGTAAGATTATGGAATTGTTAAAAGGAAGTCTTTAGCGTTAAATTATTGTTATGTACGCATATCTATTCCATAGCCCATTGGGGTTTTTATAAAGGCTGTTCAAATTTTTATTTTAAAATTTATAGCGTAGCCCCATAAGATAGCTTTGCCCATAAAGTTCTTTTTCCATAATAATACTACTTAAAGTACCATTGCTATTAGTTTGGTTTGGCAGCCAATTTTGTTGGTTCGCCCCTGTAGGTATATTTACAAATCCATTAGGAGGGAGCATTTCCACAACTAAAGGTGTGTTGAGTATATTATTTATTTTTCCATATAAGCTTAGTTTTATTTTTTTACTTAATCTCTTCTCAAACGAAAAAGAGAGGGTGGTCATTGGCATTTGCCACTGGTCCATCTCATACCAAACATTAACTGCCGATATTTCTTTACCGGTATATACTGCTGAAATTTGTGTCTCAAGCCCTAATTTTTCTGACTTGTATAGTAATGAAAGGTTGGCAATATTATTTGCCTGACCTTGCAATGGCCTGGTTTCATTTATATTAAGTGTATGGAATCCTGATGCATCCTCGTAATATTCCCGTTCAGGCACAGTAATACTGGAGTGGGTGTATGTATAGTTAGCCGATACTCCAAAATTCCGGAAGAATTTAATAAACTGTAACTCGAAACCATAATTAATAGCAGGATTGGTATCACCCCCAATATTTTGTGGCTGCAAATAGGTAGCAGATGGCCCACCTGAACCACGGGTAATAGCATTTTCAATTGCATTGTATATTTGTTTGTAAAATACACCTGCCAAAACCTCTTCAGAGGCGGAAGGGAAAAACTCATAACGCAAATCATAATTATTCGCCTGAGTATGAAGTAATGAAGGATTACCAATTTCTGTGTAATAGTCTCCGGGTAAACTGTATGGGATAATGTCAAACAGGCTAGGACGGGTAATTGATTCAAAGAAACTGGCGTGAATGGATTGTTTATCTGTTATTTTGAATTTTACTTCTACACTGGGTAAATTATCTTTATATGTTTTCGTTCCAGATGCTGCCGGAATAATATCTGACTCTTGGGTTTGGTACGACTCACTCGTGTTTTCTACACGCATTCCTCCTAAAATTTCTATACGCGGACCTACTGAAAATTTAAGCATTCCATAATATGCTGTAATATCTTGTTGAACAGCATAGCTATTCGCACTACCCGGCGAGCCGGTGGTATCGGCAAAGCTGTAATAATGAGGATTGCTAAATATTTCTGCCATACCTGTGTATGCTTGTTGATTTGGAGGTGGTGCGGAGTTAAAATCATATTGTGCATAATATGCATCTCTTGATTTATCTCTATTCATAGCTCCTGCTTTTATTTGAATATTCTGTCCGAAAAGTTTTAAGCTATATGTAAGGCTGGCATATCCACTATAATCTTGTTCAGTATTATCTACCCATCGGGTTGTAAGCCCTGAAAAATCAATGTCATTTGGATTACTTACATTACCATTTAAAGAAAGGTCATTCCAATCCGGTAAAACTGACCATGCTCGGGAATATGCTCCGGTCCAATCAAGCGCCAAATTGGGAAGTAGGGTGTCAGTCCCTTTTAAGGTTGCATTATAAATATGTTGGTATGTGGTAATAAACCGGTCGGAAGGATTGAGCTCACTATTGGGTGAAGAATTAAGGGTATCATCATCAAGGCGGGTTTCTACCTGGGTCATTTGAGCATATACATTATAAAGTGTTATTTTATTTTTTCTGTTAAACACATAGTCCATCATAATGTGTCCGGCGCCTCTTGTTTGCTGTACATAGTCCTCCCTGCTTTCTATCTGATCCCAGTCCGGAATATTATATGCAGTTAATGATGCATTTGGCTGAGATTGGGGCTTTATAAAAAAGCCGCTGGTAAGGTTGTAGGTATTTTGATAGTTAAAGGATGCAAGTATTCCAAATCTACCATCAAAAAACCGATCGCCAATGGTGAAGCCTGAGAAGATATTGGCCGGCAGAGATACACCTTTGAGTGTAGTGGCACCCACCGGAAAATCACCGGGAGCTTTTGCTCCATAGTCAGGACCATTTACTTGGTTGGGTGATTGAGAATTTATTACACTTGTGTTAAATGTTTGAAATCCCTTATTATATAAATTTTGATCGAATCCGGATGCTGCTTCTGCACTAAGAATGAAATGATCAGGAGCTTCTTTCAATACCAGATTCATAGCTCCTCCAATGGCGTCTCCTTCCATATCCGGAGTAAGTGTTTTAATAACTTCTAAACGTTCCACCATTTCCGAAGGGAAAATATCCATAGGCACGTAACTGTTCTTATAATCCGGGCTGGGTACTTTTACTCCATCTATTGTTGTGTAGTTATACCGTGCGTCCATTCCGCGTATAGTAGCAAACTTGCCTCCTCCGGTAACCGACTTTTGTGTTGTTACACCAGATACTCTTTGTAGCACATCACCTATTGTATAATCGGGGAGTAATTGAATAGTTTTTGCCGACATGATATTCATTACAACATCTGAATTTTTTTCTTCTGTTCGTGCATAGTTATCAGAGCCTTGTGTATAGGTTCCAAAAATCTGCACCTGTTTCAGTGATAAAGAATCAGGTTGCATACCAAAATCCTGAACTACTATGTCGGTGGCATTTTGTATAGTAATGGATTTTTCCATGGTTTTATAACTGAAAACTTCAGCTATCAAAGTGTAGGTACCAGGTTGTACATCTTTTAAAACATAAGAACCATCTAACCCTGCTACCGCATTAATTTGGTTGTTTTCTTTTAAATAAACAGTAGCTCCGGTAAGTCCCTCAGAGCTTTTAGCATCTTTAATGCGCCCTTTAACTGTTGCAGAATATGCAGAAGCGAATGTTATAAGAGATACTGCAATAAATAATAATTTCAAAGATGAGGCAGAGGGCTTTTTCATAACAGGTTTGTTTTTTCGGGCGCAAAACTATTTCTATAAAGTACCCGATTTTCGCCCTGAAAAGAAGATAGCAATATGGTAATACTCGTAACTTTTAATTAACGTAATTCCATAAAACGGTATCCCAAAAATGCATTTCGCTTAACATTGAGTTAATACATTTTTCATGGAAGGAATTACAGAGTCTCCTATTCTTTCACCACTTTTAAAGTGGTGCTGTATCCGCCTGAAATAAAATGAATCAGATATACGCCGGGAGGTAGTGTTAT
>Ga0206833_1135_pt1 | contig 18631 bp, 28 predicted proteins | sample Alteio_BWOrgCont_32_FD_152891 | JGI IMG/M metagenome (GOLD analysis project Ga0206833, IMG submission 152891) | Enriched cells from forest soil in Barre Woods Harvard Forest LTER site, Petersham, Massachusetts, United States -... | ecosystem: Environmental > Terrestrial > Soil > Temperate forest >... | reverse complement strand
GGAGGGCTGGCGGCCATGCTGGCTCAGATTGCAGTCAGTCCCACTTCGACGGTGCCCAACCTCGGTGCAAGTGGCGCGATCGCCGCGGTGATGGGCGCATTTCTCGTGACCTATCCTCGCGATGAGATTCGCGCACTCTTGATCATCTTATTTTACGTCCGCGTCACCTTTATCCCCGCGGTGGTGCTCATCGGTTTCTGGTTTCTTATCCAGCTCTTTAACGTCGGCTCGGTCGCAGCCGTCCAAACCGGCGGAGTAGCATACCTGGCTCATGTGGCAGGCTTCGTCTTTGGAGCGGCCACGGCGCGCCTCTTCAGGGACTCTCGCCGGCTCGTCGGCTAGAAGTCTCTCCATTTTGAATCAGAGCTACATTTTGGTTGGCTAGAATGCTGATACCCATGAGAGGCCAGCACAGCGCGACGAGACAGAAGTCAAAACCCTGAACCTCTAAACCCAAAAAGGTCGGCCACCCGGAGAATCAAAATCGCCTCATAGGATGGCCCATCCGCGGAGGCCCGCTCAGTGAGGATTTAGGAACATGTTAAGGCCATGATCTGAGCATGCAGATTTACGTTGCGGCAACCGCAGTCAGCCGGCCTTCATTTCTCTTTCAGGCTTCCTTAAGGCACTTCATCATAAAGTGCATCCAGAAGTACCGCAGTCGGAGGATTCGTGCCATCTGGTGGTCTCTCCAGATTTCTTCGGAGGCTATTTGTATTCCTGTTCAGCGTCTCCGCTCTAGCTATCGGCGGCTACGGAATTTTGCTCGTGGTTGAATCCTTCACAGAACACGGAAGCCCTGGAGGAAATGCCTTTGTCTTCATGATTGGGCTGTTCTGCCTGTGTGTCAGCGCAGTCGTGCTGATAATCTGCGCAATGAAATGGAGGGAAGGGGAAGATATGGGGAGGCAGCGGATCAAATGAAGGCATCAGACATCGCGCCCGAGATTTCTTGCCCTCAGTGCGGATCGAAAAACGTCCACCGAACCGAACGTAAGGGTATTTTGGAGCGCGCCTTTCTCTATCCCTTAGGCTTCCGTGCCTACCGATGTGAGGCCTGCGACAAGCGTTTTCGTCATATGCCAAAGTAGCCGCCCCGCCCTAGATCGCGGTTCGGTTTGTTCCGAAATCACCTCCCTGAATTTCGGAACGGGGTACGGGCAGATGGCGCACCATTCGCATCTTTTCCCTTAACGGTTGCCCATGATTGAATGATCCCACTTTAATACGTCATCCCTGAGAGACTGTGTTCGGCTTTCATGTGATTAGCTTTTCCGGGTGGCCGCCCCTTCGGGGGTTCGAAGGGGCGGGGTTTTGACTTCCGCCGCGCCGCCCAGTAATGCGCGTAAGAGGGAACTATTCAACCCCCCCCAGAGGACAGCCCTGAGACAGCTTTTCTTTTTTTAATCGAATCCCAAGCAAGGGCTGAGCCAGTTTGTCCCCTCCTTCTAGATTGCGCGTGTCCGGAGAAATTCAAGACCCTGCCCCTTCGAAACCCCACGAAGGGTCGGTCACCCTGAAGATCAAAACCGATTCAAAGGGTGCGCCACCCACGCATGACGAGTGAGCAAATCATTATGGCCATTGCTGAGCACGTCTCGCGCCGGATGCTGGAACACTACTGGCTCATTCGGATGGATGCGAAGCAGACGGTAGTTGAGGATATCCGACAGCCCATTTCTGAAGGGAGTGAGGCACAGGATTGAGCACAGTCGCTAGAATCGCTAAAAGCGACTGCTCATAACTGATTGATTTAAATGGCGGGGCCGACGAGACTCGAACTCGCGACCTCCTGCGTGACAGGCAGGCGTTCTAACCGACTGAACTACGGCCCCGTTTTAAAAAGTTCTTGAATGGTGGGCAGTGCGTGATTTGAACACGCGACCTCCCGGGTGTAAGCCGGACGCTCTAACCGCTGAGCTAACCGCCCTGCAATTTTTCCGACAAAAAAACTTGCAACCACCTTCCTATGTGTTGCTTGCAGCGATTGCGTTTGTGTGCAAGGTGCCGTCTTGTGTGCATGACGACCCAAGGCGTTCTACAGTATCACGCACAAACGCTTTAGGAAAGTGGGTATAGCCACTTGTGGTCCGTAGGCTGGAATGACCCACCTGCTCTTTAATCAGGTCACCAGGTACATTCTCCATACGCATCAGACTGACTCTGCCGTGGCGGAAGCCGTGACACCCACCCGGCGCGATCCCCAGCCGTTTGCAAATCGGCTGGAGTATCTGTCGCACAACATTGTGATTCTCAGGTGAGGTTCCATTCTTAGTCTGAAATACACGGCCCGTAGTCCGGCCATTAAGATGCGTCCTGAGCATTTCCAACGTGGCGGAATCAATGTCCACGTTGCGGTAACCCTTCTTTGTCTTGGTGCTCATTTCAACCCCGCGCCATACGGAGCGGCGTACCTGAATCACTCCGTCTGTGAAGTCGATGTCCTCCACGTGCAAGCCAGCCAACTCCCCATAACGAAGGCCACTGAACCCGGCAAGGTGAAACAACACCTTGTACTGTCCCTTGGCTGCGGCTACGATCCGCCGAACCTCATCCATCGTAAACCAACGCTGCTCTTCCTGCGGAATATCCGGCAGCGTGGGATACCATTTTCGAGGTGGTGCATCATTCTGTTGAGCATACCAATTTGCAATAGCGCGGAATTGCTTCCACAAATTGTGAACACTTTTTGCGGCCAGACCGATTTGCTCCAAACTCCTGATCCAATCGTTGACGGTACCCGTCTTGATTGTTTCAAGTGCCATCTCTCCAAAAAATGGAGTGATGTGCTTGGCTATCTGTCCAGGTGCCGAATATTGTGTGCTCACTTTCAATTGTGGAAGCCTCTTCAATTCCCAAGCGTCAATCACGTCGTTGAAAGTTTTGACGGGCACAGCCAACTTTTCCAGATAGCTGTGTTCGTTCAGCCCTTCCCCGTTGATAACATCCATCAACTTTTTGCGTGCTGCAAGCTTGGGCATTTCTTTTCGCGTCCCTAACACCACAGACGGATATTCCCGTTTTTCCTGATTGGGGATGTCCCTTCTGTAGCGTCCGTACCACATCTTCCCTACAGCGTACACGTACCCAGTCTGAAACCGCTTCGACATGTATTTTTTTCCTGTCTGTCGAATCGGCTGCGCTGGAGGAAGAATATCCTGTCCGCTGGCAGCTTTGCAACCGACCGTGGGAACGGCCAGTAATTCAGCGGTGATTGTTGTTGTGGCGCTCATGTCGCCACCAATGGTGTCGTGGGGCCAGTTCAATTACGGCTGGCATTTGGGACAGGAAGAGACCAGTGTCACCCACTGGCCGCTGAAAGCTCATGATAAACGACTGCAAGTAGGTTATACCGTTATCATCACCATATAATTATCTCAAAACAGAATAACCTACTTGCAGTCAAGCAGGCGTGCATTTCATGCGATGGCAGGAAAACGCCATGTCGCGTTTTATGTCTTGGGAGCACTTGCATCATTCTTCTCTTCATGCTACCGTTCTGCACGCAAACACCGATCCGAAGCCGACCGCGCCAATCCCGCGATTTACTGCCTATCGATTTTGCTCCCAAAGAGCCTGCTTCAATAAGGGCCAAGGGGCATCCCGTACGCTTACAGGCGTACGGTCTACACGGAGGGAACGCACATGATGATCGAAATATCTGAAAAGACTTTTAAGGAATTGAATGCCTTGGCAGTGACGTGGGAGTGCGGCCACCAGCCGCATGAAATTGTGAATGCGGCCTTGAACCGAATAATCCGCGTGCTGACCGTTGAAGATTCGCGTGAAAAAAACGGGATTAACAACGATCCATCCGCGCTTATGAATTTGATCGGATTGAAACAAAACACCTACTCACTCGATTTCATCACCAAGGTCCTGGATTCGAAGCACCGCATCACGCTCTTTGAACATATCCTGGAAAAACTCGAACGCGATAGCAGTGATCTCATTCGATTAGTGCACTCAATTGATGACACGATGACCGAGGCGCAAAGACGCATTGACGGGCTTCAAGAGTGGCAGATAAGCGTTACCAGATCGTAGGTCTTGCCGAACGAAGGGTTGCACGAAGAACGCCGTTCGGCAACGTGGGCAGCGCGAGGCTGAAGCCTTGTGCGCCTGCAACCCCCGGCGACCTGGGGTCCGCGCCCTGGGTCGCCCTGGGGCGCAACTAAAATTGGAGGAAACATGAAAGCGAAACTGAACAGCTACAGAGTCGAATGGACGATGACTGGACAGACCGTTGTAAGGGCAACGTCACCAGAGGAAGCAAAAGAGAAGTGGGAAGAACTGGACGGCCCTTATCAACACAAGTTTTTAGATTCGTTCAATAAATCGAAACACTCAATGCTGTTGGGAATAGAGGCAGAGGAAGCATCTCTTATTGCGACTCGGTTTGAAGCTCGGAAGAAAATGTTTAAGGCAGGCTTCGAACTTATGGCAGTTCAACGCCGCTCAAAGATAATTGCGGCTGGGAAGAAATAGGAGGGCGTCATGTCTCATAGCCCAGGCACGCCGCATGACGTAACGGAAGACCAGCGGGAAGAAATGGAACGACAGGAAGAGCGCGAGCGGCTCCGGCGCGAACAGGAAAATGAAAGGGAAAATCAATGACTCAAAATGCAGCAATGAAGGAAGCCGTGTTAGCAACACTCGCCGCGAATCAAAAGAAGTACAGTGCGCATGAGGATTGCCGGAAGACCTATGTCCGTTTGACGGGCAACGACTGGTTCGAAGCAGGGTCGAAGAAACCCGCCGCACAGACCGTGGTGGAGAATTATGTCGGGTTTCATCCGCCTTACATTTCTCCAGGGGCGCTATTTCAGGAAAGCAAGGCAGAGTCGTTCGGATCGTGGGCTGAATTTGAAGTGGTGATTGCCGAAATTCTGAAGGAAAACGATCTAATGATTCGGGTGAATGGTAGTGCTGGACTTTATGGTGATTATCGTGATGCCCAGCCAATGGACATTGACCATTCCCTTGGCCGATCAACGGGAATGTCTAACGCTGCTTGGATCAACCGCGAAATATGGCGGGAACGTGTTGCGGAAGAGTGCGCGGTAAAGGTGATTTCAAAAAACCAGAATGATTTGAAAGAGTTTGAATTTGAAGTGGCTGAAGCCATTGTTGAAGGATACGCGCTTCAACAATTTCAGACCTACAAGTCCAAAATTGCGGGCGAGGATATGCAGATGTTCTGTGCGTTCATGATTAAAACCACAGAAAAGAGTTTGCGAAAATGAACAACAACGACACCACGGAACCTATCATCAGCCACAAAGATGGAAATAATTTTGGGCTGAAACTGAATCGCGCTCCGCAGAACGAAGAGGAAATGGGCTTCATGTGGGAAGCCCTATCCAATTCCTTCGCCTACATGTTCGGCGGAAATCCGAGTGACTTCATTCTGCGCAGGGATGACGGCGGCTACCACACGGTGCATCGAGCACCGAGCATGCTGGATTGGATGGCTCATCTGTGCGGCTACCCCAATCGTTACATGGTGTCCATCCCGTTGAGACCCGATGGCACAGTTTATTGGGCAGCGATTGACGTTGACCGCAAAGAGGAAAACGCCCAGCCCGTGGACTGGCCGCAGTTGGCGCGTACCTTTACTCTTCTGAAACTGCCTTTGATCGTAGTGCGAAGTAGCGGTGGCAAAGGCGCACATTTATTCTGTTTTTTCCGTGAGCAAGAAAATCCCATTCTCGCGTCGGATGCCATAAGGCTCATGAAGCATTACGCCGAACTTCTGGGCCTGCCTGCGGATGTTGAGATTTTTCCAAAGCAGGTATCTCTTGGTGAAACGGCAAAAGGGTCGGGCAGCGGAATTTCAGTGCCGTACCGTTTGGGTACATTTGAAGTGGCGTTCGATGCAGATGGCCAGCCGATTGAATTTGTTGATGATTTCTTGGATTTCTGCTGGGAACGCTGCTTTTTCGGTGGCCTCCTGATTCGTGATTTACCGTCCACGGAAGCCGGACCAACAGTTGAGGTCGGTGCGACGGATGACGATTCCCCGCGAACCATTGAACAGATACGCGGCACATATCAGAAGCACATGGACGCATTCCGCGCAATGAAATCGGACGGCGACCATCAGAACGATCAATTGAATGTTTGTTCCTTGATGGCAGCGCGCGGCCATATGAGCATGGCGTTCGAACAAACCGAAGATCAATTGAAATCTGAACTTCGTGCCGTCGCGACTTCTACGGATTATTGCAAGGGCATTGAAGCTACGATTACTTCAGGCTGGAATTCAGGGATTGCAAAGGGGCCTTACAAGATCGCGCCCGCCCGCGTCATTCTCACAGACGGCGAACTGATGATCCCGGACCTTTCCGAAGACTGCCTCGATGGATGGCTGGGCGAAGTCTGCGCCACGAAAATGGGTGACTTCCCCCGCGCCTGGGCATGGCCATCACTACTTGCTGCGGCCAGCGTCGGCGCACAGCACACAAATTCCATTCGTTCGAATCTATATGTGGCCCTGGTGGGAGCGGCTGGTTCCGGCAGATCGTCGGTCATTGAGGTTGCAAATTGGCTCATGGGCCTTGGTGGAAATGTAATATCGGATTACATCGGCTCCGCTGAAGGGCTGAGTCAACAACTGCCGAAAGAAGGGCAAGCAGTCTTGTGGAGTATTGACGAACTTGCGCAGATGCTGGATAAGGCCAAGATCGACGGCGCAAGTTTTGTCAGAGTTCTTTGCACTGCGTTTTATCGTGATTCGCAGGCTCTTGTGATTGCACGCGGCAAGAAACACGCCTTCGATTGCAAGCTGTCCATCATCGGCGGAATTGTGGATGAAGAATTTGAAGATGCATTTTCAGCGATCACGGCACACGGTTTCTATGATCGGTTTATTTTCGGGTATGGTCCGACTGGGTTCCGGTACAAATGGCATCCACGGCAAGAGTACGGGGAATCGCTTGTGGAAATTCCTATGCACTGCACTGGTCGCAAGGCTGTTCGCGTTGAGAGCGTGAATGGCGATGTCTGGGAATTTAAGAATGAATGGCTGAAGAACCATGAAGGTATGAATCGCGAGGCCGAGATTGCATTGCGGTGCGCGTTGATCGCGGCTTCTTGGGATGGGCGACGTGAGTTGCGTGCTGATGACCTCGCGCCATCGTTCTCCTATGCCGAAGTTCAGGGTAGAGTTCGCATGTTGCTAAAGCCGAACATGGGGAAGAATCAGAGTGGTGAAGTGTCCCAGAAGATTCTCGACTACCTGAAGCGGGTCGCACCGAACGGTGAGTGGATTAGGGCACGGCCCATGTTGCAAAAGATTCATGCCTTCCGGTATGGCTCCGACCTGGTGAACAAGATTCTCAACACCCTGAGCCTGTGCGGGGAGATTGAACAGGCTGAAGACAAGTCATCGCCTCAAAAACCCAAGATCGTCCGTTGGATCACGGCGGAATGATGGTGGTAACAGCTCTGATTTTCTGGTAACAGCTCGACGGTGGAGGGACTCAAAAACGCCTCCATTTATGAGTAAATCGAGCTGTTACCAGCTTTTCCCTATAAAAGAGAGTCGAACATCTTTTAGATAATAGAATCTATAATATAGACATTAAGCTGTTACCAGGTGAACCCATAGATGTTACCAATCACCTGAAATTTAGTTGAATGACACACTCGCTTTATAGAGAAGTAAGTGGTAACAGCTCCCCGAAAACCAGGTTGTGGCACGATCCAGGGCACACTCCCCAGGACCGTCTTGCCGTCCGCGTCAACTGATATTTCTTTAAAACCTCTTAATTTAATACACATTACCATTGACAAGCAAGCAGTATCTATGAGAAAATAGGCAGTTGGATCGGTGGCGCTCACCGAAAAGACCAGGACGCCTTGAAACCCCCCGCACCAAGGTTTTTGGAGCTTTCCCAAAATGAAGATCAAACAGAAACTCCCGATTGCCCGAACTGTGTCTGCTGATGACATCGAACAGGCATATGTAATGAAGATTAAGTCAGCACGTGATCGGATCGAAGAATTCAAGCCACGTGTCAACCGATACAGACGTGATGGTGGCCGTGTCCCTGATGCACCAGCACTACAGAAGAAAGCAGCTTAAACCAAAGAGAAGAGGCCGTGATGTCAAGTTTGCTGAACACTAACAACGCTGTACCAGTAACCACACGGTTAACACCGTTCATCGCGCAGAAGCTTGCCGCGATGGCTTGCCGAAACTCCAGGACAATGGCAGGCGAGCTACGTCATTTGATCGTTGAGGCCATCGCATCGAAGATGGAAGCCGAAGCCCAATGACCTTAGCATTGGCGGTCTTGTGTGGTGCATGGGTCGCTGCCGTGCTTGGCTCACTGTCTTACGTCCTTTCGTTAATCGTTGCAATCGCTTCGCGCTACGTCAACTGATGCCACTGTGGTCACCCGGAATGGCCATGTGTATGCATTGGTAAACTATCTATTCCTGCCATGCTCGCTCTTTCAAAAACGGGAAAGAAAATGAAAGTGTGCTGAAAATAAGGCACATAACTACGGCTCAACAGCTTACATGTCAAGAAATGAGGAAACTAAATGGCTTCTTTGACCGAAATTAACCAGCGAATCCGTGAATTAAAAGCCGAGGCGCATCGGAGCAATGACGCCTACGTCCGTCTGCGTCCGCAGATTCGAAAGCTTGAACGCATGAAAGAAGCCAAGGAAAGCGAGAGCCGAAATGGGTAAGCGTGGCCGACCATTTCTCAGCTCTGACCAGCTTTTTCAGCGGGGAGCAAAACCGGGCAGGGTCGCCCGCCGCCGCGCCGAAGAGCTTGCGAAAATAGTGCCCGCTGTGCCCGTTGTACCACCACCGTTCAAGCCACGCAGTCAGTTCCTGGATAATTTCATGCAGCGGTACAGGTGGGAACTCGACTCCTTCGCATCGCGGATCGTACCGAACGAAACCCTGATGCTGGAGCTGGGCAACCGCACATTCAATTGGCGCGAAGATCATGTGCTTACGAAATGCCGAGCACACGCGGAATCTATCGTCAACAGTGAAACGAAACGCGGACCTATTGCCCTGGGGCACTGTACAAAGTTTTTAGAAACCTTGGCTCACGGCCACGAAAATGGAATCCATGCCGATCCGATGGCGTTTCAAAATGTGCTCACGACTCTTGAAACCTTTGGTGACCCTGGATGGCATTTGAATATCTGGGATTTGTTCTTCGTCGCCAACTTCATGGGATGGAAACGCGAAACAAACGAACTTGCTGCCGATGACGCCGACCTTTTGACGCTGGATGAGTTTTCAATCGTGGCGATTGACCGCAGTACGGAATTCCTGCAAACCGCTGTCTAAACCCGCTGAGGTGGCCTCATGAGAAAACAGCAAGATTGCTGGCATGAATGCCTTTTCCATTCAGGAACATGGATGCACCGGGTGAATCAGGATTCGGATATGGACGCAGGCTATTTTATGTTTTGTCCATCCTGCGCACAAATCAGAGCTTTACAAATCCATCAAGGAACGTATCGTGACAAAAGCAGAAGCTGGACACAGAGGTGGAACGCAAACCTGGAAGCGGCACAGAGCGACAATGCGGAAGACCTGTGCGAAAGGTGGCCGACATTTGGCGCTGCTCCATCCACTATTGAAAAAGAGGCTTGGACAAGAATCTGCGTGTCTCATTCATCACAAGAGGAAAGACAGATTTTCGAGTGATTGCATAATTTGTCTCGAATCAGTTTTACGCAGGGTATTAGATCAAAACGCAAAAAGGAGAACACAACATGGTAACTAAAGAACGCGCAGAACCTAAAAACTTTGACGGGCACTATTCGCACAAGGAAATTCAGGCCACTGGTCCGAATTACGAAGCGCAACATTTAGCGGAAATGACCGACCGCGATGTTGCGAAAGGCAAAATTCAGGTTTACGACATCAACAAAGATTCGGAAATCATCGCACGTGTCCGAAACACCATGAGGCCCAATGAAGTCCTGGGCGCGTGGTACGCACGTACTGGCTTGGGAAAGTCCCAAGTCCTGGCGATGAGCGAAGATGAAATTATTCGTCACATCGAAATCTGTCTGCCAGATGACACCTACGGGGAACCCACAGGTGAAGGCTCCCTGGTGCCCGTGGAAATTCCGAAAAAGTTCCAACTGTAAAGAAGTACAAACAATCGAAGGGAAAACACAATGCCAATCGTTCAGATTCCAGACCCAATCAATCCGTCATTGCTAAAGACCGTGGATGTCCCGAACAACACACCGCAGACACCAGAGCCGCAACCGCCTGTTACGGCCAATCCGCAGACACAGCCGAATAAGGCAGGCGACTAATGATCGAACAACGCTTCTTCAAAACAGGCCATGAACTCCGCGCCGAAGGGCAAGGCGATGAGATGGCTATCTCTGGTTACGCGGCCACTTGGCACACATTATCTGCAAACCTCGGTGGCTTCCGCGAACGCATCGTACCTGGTGCTTTCACCCGTTCGTTGCAATCAGACCGTGATGTCATGTGCAACGTCAACCACAACCCGGACCTGATTCTTGGTCGCAAGAAAAATAAAACCCTATCCGTTTCTGAAGATGGCCACGGTCTGCGCTTCCGTTGCCTGTTGCCGGATACTTCGACAGGCAGGGACATTCACGCGCTTGTCACTCGTGGTGACATCTCGGATTGTAGTTTTGCCTTCGAAGTTGATGGCAAAGACGGCGAACAATGGAGCGATGTAGACGATCCTGACAACCCTGGCAGTCGGATGGCCTTACGATCCCTCGTGAATGTGAAGCTGCATGACACCGCAGTGGTTGGCTCGCCAGCCTACAGTGGCACCAGCGTCAAAGCAGATCGAATCATCGAATTGAATAACAAGTTGGAGGTAACGGAAGCACGCGGTATCAATGATTATTGGCCCGCTGGTCTCCCCGAATCGTTCAGCATCGAACGGCGCTCTGAGATTCTCCGTTCGTATCTTCAGCAAGCAAATGCAAAGGCCGCAAGGGAACGTCTCGTCTCAATGATTTTGTCCTAAGCTTTAGAAACACAAATCCGCATTAAAAACACAGAGGGTAAATTTATGTCCGTAGAATTCAGCAACGGCACGTACACTGCATTGGCAAACGCTTTGGAAGAAATGGGCACGCTTACATCAAAGGCGAAGTTCACTACCGCCGATGAAAAAAGACACAATCAACTTTTGATGGAAGTCTCACTCATCAAGAAGGGCTTGAGCGCCGATGAAATCCGGCGCTTCGACCAGGAAAGATTATTGAAAGCTGCTGGCATGGCCAAAATGCCAGAACGTGCTTCCAGCAAGATGGACCTGGAGATCGACCAGGAATGGCGGCTCTTCGCGAAGGGTCAAGCAACACGAACGTCCTTTATCCCGGAGGACAGGGCAAACGTCGAAGGAACGCAGAGCATCACGTACACCCAGCTCGCCGCTGGTTCGTCATTCGTCCCTCAGGGCATGTACGGTCGAGCCTATCAAACGCAGAAGCAATACGACCAGATTTTTGACGATGCGTATTGCAACATCGTGGAAACTCCCACAGGCGGAAACACGGCATTTCCAGTGTGGGATGACGTGTCCGTTTCAAGTACACAGATCGGTGAGACCGTCCAAAGCAACGAAGTTGATGTTTTTTCTTTTGGGTCAACGCAGCTCGGCGCATACACGTTCCGTTCTGGCATCGTTGGTGTCTCGCTGGAATTGCTTCAGGATTCCAACTGGCCCCTAGGGACGGTTTTGGAAAGGGTCTTCGCCTTCCGCCACGCGCGTGGTGGTGGCGCTGCGCTCGTCAATGGGTCGGGCACAAACGCTCCGATGGGCCTAATTACTGGCGCTGTGGCCGCTGGTGCGACAATCACGGTTGCTTCCGGCGCTGCCTCGAATGATGGAGGCGCTGAAACTGGCGCAACGTCCATCGGCACGGCTGATTTAACCAAGGCTTACTTCAGCCTGAACGCTGCCTACCGCCCTGGTGCAAATTGGGCAACTAATGACAGTACGCTTTTGGCGCTCAACGAATTAACTGACAAATACGGTCGGCCCATCATTTCTTGGCATCACGGCCCGACGGGAACAGATGGTGAAATTCCGTACCTGATGGGCAAGCCTGTGGCAATTTGCCCCAGCTTCCCCACGATGTCGAGCGGAAGCAATTCCGTGGTCTTTTACAATCCGTTGTATTTTGTTCAACGGCGCGTGCCATCGGCAACCTTCGTCCAACGCTTCAGCCAATCCGCGAACCTCATCACGTACGGCCTGGTCGGCTTCCAGTCGTATCTCAGAATGTCGAGTACGTTGGTTGCACCGAATTCCAGCTTCGTTCCTGCATCGATTATTCAGAACCATTCCTAAACCTAGCCGCACATCAAAGGGCGCATCGAAACGGTGCGCCCTTCACACAAAAAAATCCAGCACGGAGGAATCCAAATGGAGAAATTAAGAGTAGACACTATCACCATGTTTGAAGGTGTGGTTGACCGCAAAGAAAAGGATTATTTTCTCATCAAAGCCACATGGGGCAGAAGGCCGCTGGTGTTCGTGCATAAGGGCGAATGCAGATGGATAGACTTTGAAGACGTGGCCGAAGGTGACGGAGTGCGTTTTCGGATCGTGCCGAGTCTGAAGCGCCCTGGCTGGCTATGCGGCATTTGTCTTCGCTGGAGCTTTAAAACAAAACGTCAGAAAAATGCAGCAATCAAAAAACAAGTTCAGGAACAAGCGACGGCCCTTTAATTCCTGAAGCGACCGCGCCTATCTCACAGGACGCGCTACCGCCCTTCCCAGGACCGTCGCAATACAAGCAGCATAAAAAGTTTGGGGAAATGCCGCGTCCCTTCAGCCCCAAAGCGAAACCCGACGCTCTCACTTCGGGCATGCGCTCTTCGCAGGTACGCGGCAACACTTTTAGAAAACTAACCGCGACAAATTCACAATCGAAAAGGTAAAAGCTAGTGGAAAAATCACAGAGCAACGAAACAAAAGAACGCGGATTGATGCTTGCGCACTCAGATGACCCGCTGGAATTTGAACCCGAAGAAACCTCGGAAGTGGAAAACGAAAAGCTCATCCCACAATTGCGGAAGCCGCTGATGCGCCGTCGCCAGAAATCCTCGTGGCACAGCAAGCCGAATCCGAGAGGTTGCCCTGGAAGGCAGTGACCCGGCAAGCCGCTTTCTGGTAATGTCCTGGTATGGTGTGGATATGGATAATGCTGGACATTCTGCTTTCTAGATGGGATGAAGCATTTGCTCCCGAAACGTGGTCGAACTGGGTGTTGGTTGCCATCACCCTGGGAGCCACAGTAGCCGCCATTGTGGCCACGATTGCTGCATTTCGTACCCTGAGGGTTCTGATTGAACAGACAAAGGACACAAAACATGCGGTTGAAGTGGCTCGTCTCAACGCTGAGGCTCTGATAAACAGTGAACGGGCTTGGATTGAAATATCACTTGGTTCTCCGGTTCCCGACCGTGAGGCTGAAGCCCAGGGAGTGGACACGACGTATATGTGGTCAATACAGATTAAAAATCATGGAAGGACGGTTGCGAGAGTTGAGAGTTTCCGGGTAGCGAGTGATTCTGTAAGCGGTAAGCTCAACTTGGAAGCTTTGAACCATCGAACGGAGAATCACAATACTCTTCTGGGAGTTGGAGAGAGCAACTTCGTGACCAACATAGACCTCGACAATATTCCTGATTGGGAGAGCGTCAACAATCGGATAAAGACTGCGTTGTTTCATATTGTTGTGAAATATCGGGATGTGGTTGATAGCTCGGCTGAACATGAGACTTCCGCGCTATATGTCTATAATCAGAATCAAGAAGAACTGGAGCGAGTGTCAACGTACAACCGCTACTCCTAGAGGCGCGATCCGTGCGGCGTGCCATCAGGGTAAGTCCGCGAAAACCCAGTTTCCGATAAGCCGACTTACCGGGACTTGGCCGGTAATCTCCTGCGGAGGGCTGTTGACCTAGAGAGCCTCCCGATCAAGTGCTTGGTCCTTCAAGCTCCATGCTATGTAGGTGCTCAACAAAGGGGTAGCAAATATAAAATACCAATTAAAAATTAATCCGCCTAAACAGCCGAGGATGAGGCTTCCAGCCGTGATTGTTACCATTTGCTTGACAGAGACGTGTTTGCACAAAACGAAGTAATAGACGACCATGCCCGAGAGATTCCCGAGTATGACTCCGAAGATTGCCGCCTTAGCGCAAGCCGAGAATATTGCATCAAACCCGAAACCATTACCGCGCACAGCAAGAGCGAAATAAATCTGCAATATAGTGATCGAGAAGCCCACAGCGGAAAAACCTACGGACAACTTGAAAAATTCAATCAATTCTTGTCGAAGATTTCGTATAGCGTTTTCGTAGCGGCTGGAATCGGAATGGTTGGAAATGCGTAGGGCCAGATACGCGAACGCGGCTGATACGCAGTAAAGGAGGACTCCTACTTGAAACCGGTGCGCGATACGCTGATTCTTCACCGTCAAATTCTCAAAGAGGGCAGTGTACAGAGGCCCAACTGCGATTGGTAAGGCAACTAGTAAACGTCTGCAAGCCTTCGGCCAGCTGAAACGTCGTGCTTGAACATTTCGCTCAACAACTTCAGCGGTGAGGGCAAGGCTCACAGGAACAAGCAGGGTTGCCTCAAGCAGAAATACATACAACCAGTAAAATCCGCCAACAACGGGCGTTTCATCGCTGGCTACAAACGGAAGGATGGTAAGAAAGGAAAGCACGATTGAAATCAAGCACGCAGCGATTGCGCCGAGCAAGTAATACACGATTGTAATAAACCAGAAGAACACTCAATTAGCTTAACAAGTAATTGGGTGGGACAAGCTTGAGGGGCACAGTGTTGTGAGCAATCATCCACTGTGCCTGAATTCGGATCGGTCCTGTGAAACGGCCTTATCGGAAACTGGCTTTGCCAGCCCTCCACGGGCTGAAATGACCCACCTGGGAGGCCCATGCCGAGCCGTTCGCTGCGTCCCTTGACCCTGAACAAAGCCACAGGAAGCCCTGTGGCGTACGATCCGGGCGGCGGTCACCTTGGAGTATCAGGCCGTTTTGTGGTCCTGCCCTACCCGCCAGTCCCAAATCATATTTCACCCTACTGGACAGACATCGGTGATGCTACATGCCCCACCAATGTGTGACAGCACTTACGTGTTTATACGTAGTGTATTTACAGTCTATCAAATCGGGGATAGACATGCGTAAATGTATATGTAAGTGACTTCCAGTATCGCGTGTAGAAGTTAAGGCCATTAAACCACGGAGGACGTTCGATGGATTCCAACGACAGTCGCGCTGCACCGCGCTATCGATTTGTTGTTGACATCGAGGTGATTGACTTGGAGTCGAGGGAGCAGATTAAGGCGCAAACAAACAACTTGAGTCTGTTTGGATGCGGAATAGATACGTTGAAGACATTTCCAAAGGGTACAAACGTAGTCTAAAAAAGAATTCATCCCCCCCACTCCAAAAGACGTAAAGGGTTTTGTTGCCGAGGAAGCGGAAGTCGTTTCTGGCAAAGACTGACATTTGGTCTTGCTTATCTCCTATAGTGCCTAATCCGTCAATCACTGATTAAGGTATTTCCGAAAGCTAGGCTCTGGTTGTGCAAGGCACGAAGCCGGACAATGGAAGTGTAAACTGATTTATTCGAAGCAGTGATTCTCATCCGATACCTGAAGAGTTCATGTCGAAGACAGCCTACACGACGCCGGGTCGCTTGCAAGAAGTGCTTGCACTTATTCAAGTGCTCTCGCTTGATGAGTACTCGCACAGGACCGAATCTGGGATGGTTGCTGAACTTCAAGGGAATCCCTCATCTTCCGATTCGTGGACAGACCTTGCCAGAGAGCATCCCGAGTTTTTCCGCGTTCGATCCGATGACAAAAATATAGCCCTCGTCGCCAGACACGTGATGCCGCGAGACGGAGATCGAAAGCGAGAACTGCCATCGGAGATAATGCAAAAACTGTTTCAGACCGCTATCGATCTTCATGATCGCCAAAAAGCTGCGGCAGAATGGTGGAAGAGTTTTATGCCTCTGTGGGCGGCATTGATCGGGGGAATATTTGGGACGATCTCAACGCTCGTTACGCTTTGGCTCAAAGGTTTACAACGATAAAATCCAAGCACGGAGGTGACTTGTGGAAGCGATCTATATGGGCGAAAAATCAAGAGAGGCAAGTGTAGGTGACTTTGTTATGACCGAGGGCAACGTGCGGGCAATTGTAATCGCTGTCAACGGGATTTCGGTCAAAATTGTGGGAGTCAAAATTGACAAAACAACTGGGGACTCGATCATTCTAAATCCTCTTTATATTCACGACTTGCCCGCCAGTCAGTGTCACTACTCGGAAAAGCAAGCGTTGAACCGATGATTTAAATGTGAAGCGCAATGGTTACCGTATGGCATTAGGACGTTTTGCCATCAACGCGGAGGAAACTTATGAATGATAGTTTGCTTTTTGGTGCGGTCATTTTTATTGGTGTTATTGGTGTTTGGCTGCTTGTCGAACTCTCTGGCCTCCGGGAAGACGTGCGGAAATTGGATGCGCGAGACCAAGTAAAAGAGCTTCAGCACATCGCAATCACACTGAGGCGAGCTGTTGAAAGCTTAGATAAAATTGAGAAGAATACAGACCCCATGCTAGCACCTTGACTTCCCATTTCACTCGGCGCAAGCTTTTCCTGTTCGCACACCCGAGCGGCAGAAAGTTGTCCAGCGGCACAGCCATTTGGCACAGCCCAGAGACCGATTAGCCCCATGAAAAGCGAACATTCGGTAAGCCCGCAGATCGCGGGCTTACCACTTTTTTCTGGGGGTGTGCCAATGGGCACTACATTTGGCGATTGTGAAAAGTGCGGAGCGGAAAACGTGCAGATGGCCACGACTACCCGCGCCCTGTGCTACAAGTGCTATCGAGCGGAGGAACGCGCCCGCGAACGTCCCATCCCGGATCGACACAACCCGGCGCTGCGTCGAGAGCATAAGAAATTATTCAGCGCATTTACGCAAATCATGCATGGCTTAACAGATTTGGGTGCCGTGCAGGATGATGTGCTGGACGTTCGCAAAATCTTGCAGCCGTATCTTGAGCCGATACAGGAATACATGGACGCGGTAACCACGAAGCCGGAAGAAACGCCACCAGAGGCAACACCGGAACCCAGTGAACAAACGCCAAAAGCGGGTTCACTGTTCACTTCCTACACGTTTGACAAACCGGACCCGGACCCGGAACCGGAGAAGCCGAAGCCGAAGAAATTTCTAGCCATGCCAAAGTGATTGGAGTATTCTTTCAATCTGGATTTCTTAGGGCGCATGCGCTGTGGCCATCTGAAACAGGCTGGGTGCAACGGGACGCGATCTAACAGGACAAATCCCAGCGCAGCGAATCCGAACGAATCGAACGCGGGCACTCTCATAGGGTGCCCGCTTTATTTTTTGTCTGATAGCACGTTCCCAGTATCATCACATTCCACGATCACCATTTTTCCCGCTGCACTGAAACACTTGAGGTATTCTTCAGCGGCTTCCCGTGTTTCGAAGGCATAGAGCAATTTGAATGCGGCATCGTTTGTTATCGGGCCATCGGGACCTGCGATTGCTACTTTGAATTTCATTGCGTCGATTCTTTCACCACGGAAGGCAGCCGAAAGACGTTTTTACGTGGTGGCTGTTACTTGATGGTCTTTCGTCTCCGTATTGTCTGCTTCCACATCGGATCTTATCCATTTTCCAGTATTGTTAAGTTCAGCGAGCCAAATATATCGGAAGGGATACCTCCATTTCCCTTCAAAAATGTCTTCGTATCTAATGTAGCCGTAAAAATGAACGAATAATTTCCGACTGCGAACCAAATCCCCAATGTCTATTGGGTTCGAAAGCGTGCTGTCAGGAACGGACATATATACCTCTCCTTCTATATCTTTAGAGGCTGGTAGAAGAATTGTCGGTATAAATAGCTGAGTGTAGGACCCCGTTTGAAATGGCTTCAGCGAATCCGTGATTTGTGCCCAAGCTCTCGTTTCAACAATCGTCGCGGGAGTAGTTCCTTGTAGTCGTAGCTTGTAATGTACAGCGTTTTTTAGAACCGGATCGTGGATTGAAGCGATTGCGGGATATTCAGGCACCAGTTCAAGTCTGGCCCGTTCCTTGGCAACAATAATATCAATGCTCTTCTTCGAAACAGCCACAGACTCACGGAGCAATTTGGTCTGTTCTTTAATTGTGGATAGAGTCCACAACGCAGCCCACACACCAGCGAATCCGATTAACACCAAAGCCCAATTCGACCATGTTGACGGCTCAAATGCACAGCGCCACATTTGATTACTCTACCACGACCCTACTTTCCAAGGCCGTCGCGCTCCCAGATGGAAAAGGCCCGGACTCCGCGAGGAATCCGGGCCTTATTTTTTGTGTGCAGCTATGTGTGCAACAGACGAAAAAATTGAAGGGCGTTTTAGCCTTTAAGCGCAGCCGATTCAACGTAGGATGATGCTTCTAACCGCCCAAGCTTGTTACTTATTTTGCTTTCACAGCTTACGCGACTCCTCTCCTTCCGTCAAACTCGCTTTTGTGCCGGCAATGTCCTAATTTCAATTCCCCATCCTAAATCGAATT
>Ga0206833_1134_pt1 | contig 18640 bp, 18 predicted proteins | sample Alteio_BWOrgCont_32_FD_152891 | JGI IMG/M metagenome (GOLD analysis project Ga0206833, IMG submission 152891) | Enriched cells from forest soil in Barre Woods Harvard Forest LTER site, Petersham, Massachusetts, United States -... | ecosystem: Environmental > Terrestrial > Soil > Temperate forest >... | reverse complement strand
ATATTTGTAAATGGTGGCTTTAGCTATTTTGGCCCTTTTGGCAATTTCGTTAACGCTGGTTTTGTGATAACCGAATTTGCGGAAAAGTTCCTGCGCGGCGCGTTTAATACTGTCTTTTATTTTATCGGCTTCCATGTATCAATAGGATACAAATATCTCAAAAATACTTGCATTTATACTATAGCAAGCGAGCGATAATGAAAACAGATACTTATTGCGCTATGCTAATTGGTTACGTAAACTTCAAAGTTACTTACCACAATATTGTACGACCGTAGTGCCTTGGTTGCCGGCGCTTTTACAGGAGTGCCATCAATGAGCGAAAATTTTGATCCGCTGCATGGATCGGTACAGGTAAAGTTGCCCGGATCGAGCGTTACGGCACAGTGATTTTGTGGCAGATAGCTACTGCAACGGTCGTAAGCAGCATAAGAGCCATCAGCTTCGCGGTAAAGAATAAGGCCTGCAACACCATAGCCGCTTATTAAAACCGCACCTCCTGGCACGTTAAGTGCAGAAATGCGCGGATCGGTTAATGCGGCACTGAAATTTACAGCAACGTCAGGTATGGCGTCACCACCTTTTCCGCACGAAAAGAAAGTTAGGGATACGGCTAATAGTAAAATTATTTTTCTCATATGATCTCGGTCTGGAATTGCTTCAGAAAACGCACATCGTTTTCAGAGAATAAACGCAGATCACGTATAACATATTTTAAGTTAGCAATTCTTTCTATCCCCATTCCAAAGGCGAAGCCGGTATATTTTTGATTATCGATGCCGCAATTTGTCAAAACGTTTGGATCAACCATGCCGCAGCCTAAAATTTCAACCCATCCGGTGTATTTACACATATTGCAGCCGCTTCCTTTACAAATAGTGCAGGAAATATCCATTTCGGCCGATGGTTCGGTAAACGGGAAGTATGATGGCCTGAAACGCACCTGCGTGCCTTCGCCATAAAGCTCCTGCACAAAATGATACAATGTTTGTTTCAGGTCAGAGAAAGATACGTTTTCGTCGATATACAAACCTTCAACCTGGTGAAAAAAGCAATGGGCGCGGGCCGAGATCGCTTCGTTACGGTAAACCCTGCCCGGCATAATAGCGCGGAATGGCGGTTTGCCGTTTTCCATCATACGCACCTGTACCGATGAGGTGTGCGTACGCAAGGCGATATCATCAGTACCATGATTTTTTTTGATGAAAAAGGTATCCTGCATGTCTCTTGCCGGGTGTTCTTCGGGGAAGTTTAATGCAGAGAAATTATGCCAGTCGTCCTCAATCTCCGGTCCTTCGGCAACAACGAAACCCAGTCTTTTAAAAATATCGATGATCTCTGTCCTGATTAACGACAAAGGGTGACGAGAGCCAACAGCAAAGCCATCACCGGGAAGGGTAAGGTCAATTTCGGATTTCGGATTTTCGATTTCGGAACTTATATTTTCTTTTAGTTCGTTATATTTTGCTTCGGCCAGTTGTTTAAACTGGTTAAGCACTTTGCCGAAAGTGCGTTTCTCTTCGGGCCCAACAGTTTTAAATTCTTCAAAAAGGTCTTTGATAATTCCTTTGGTACCTAAAAATTTAATGCGGAATGTTTCCAGTTCATCTGCATTGGCAGGTGAAAAAGCATTAATTTCGGTAGTATATTGATCTATTTGAGCTTGCATTATAATATCTTTCTTAAAAATTGTTCGGCTGTTAATGCCGGGATTTCTGATGTTTTATAGTCCTTTATATTTCTTGTTATGATAACATTGCAATCATACCGTTTAGCAATGAAATGTTGGAAAGCATCTTCCAGATCCGAAAATCGGCTATCAACTGCTAACTCAATACTTTCAATTTCAAAGGGTAATATTTTTATAATGTTAATGAGTTCTTTTATTTTCTTTTTTGCTTCTATCTGTCCAATTTGCTTTGTCAGGATATAGTTGATATTAGCTATAGCTAGTGAAGATGTATAAATTTCTAAATTTTGTTTTTCGCTTTCGGCTAACAGTGCATATCCATAATAGAAAAAAGGATTGCGGTTTAAAAGCATATCCAATAGAACGTCACTGTCTATAAACAAACGTTTATAAGCCATATTTCTCTTTCAGATATTCATATTTCAAATCCTTGTAATCGACATTTTCAGGAAGATTCACTTTTGAACCAATAGACAGTTTTTTAATCCAATCCGGGATTTCCATTTGTTTTATCTTTTCCAAAAGAGGATCGTCTTCAACAATTTCGTCTTTAGCAATATCATCCAATAAATTTTGAACTACTTTTGATAAGCTTGTATGATTACGACGGGCATATTCTTTCGCCCTTTCAATTGTATCCGCCTTGACACTCAATGTTAATTTTGCAATTGCCATAACAATCAAATTATACGTACAAATATAAAAAATATATACGTATTATTTTAACACCTTCAACTCTTTTCCAACCTTAGTAAAGGCTGCAATGGCTTTATCTAAATGGCCGGTATTGTGAGCAGCTGAGATCTGTACTCTTATCCTTGCTTTTCCTTGCGGCACCACCGGGTAATAAAAGCCAATTACATAAATGCCTTCATCCAGCATTTTTGCAGCAAACTCCTGGGCCAGTTTGGCATCGTACAGCATTACCGGTACAATTGGATGTACGCCCGGTTTAATATCGAAGCCGGCTTCGGTCATTTTTTTGCGGAAGTATTGGGTGTTGTTTTCCAGTTTATCACGTAGATCAGTGGTTTCGCTCAGCATATTTAATACGGCTATTGATGCTCCGGTTATTGAAGGCGCAAGCGTATTTGAAAAAAGGTAGGGGCGCGAGCGCTGGCGCAGCATGTCAATAATCTCCTTACGACCTGATGTAAACCCGCCCGACGCACCGCCCAGTGCTTTACCTAATGTGCCGGTAATAATATCAATTTTGCCCATTACATGATGATGCTCATGCGTACCACGACCGGTTTTACCCATAAAGCCCGAACAGTGGCTTTCGTCAATCATTACCAAAGCATTGTATTGCTCGGCCAGGGCGCAAATTTTGTCTAACTGGGCAATAGTACCATCCATACTGAAAGCGCCATCGGTAACAATTATGCGGTGACGGCAATCGGCAGTTGCTTTTAGTTTTTCTTCCAGGTCGGCCATGTCATCATGTTTATAGCGTTGACGTTGAGCTTTGCATAAACGTACCCCGTCAATTATAGAGGCGTGGTTCAGCTCGTCAGATATAATGGCATCCTGCTCGTTAAACAACGGCTCAAAAACACCACCATTAGCGTCGAAAGCGGCTGCATATAAAATAGTATCCTCGGTACCTAAAAATTCGGCAATCTTTTTCTCTAATTCTTTATGTATATCCTGTGTACCACAAATAAAGCGGACAGACGACAATCCATAACCATGGGTATCCATTGCCTCTTTTGCTGCCGCGATAACTTTTGGATGTGCCGAAAGCCCTAAATAGTTGTTGGCACAGAAATTAATTACCTGTTTGCCACCCTGCACCTCAATATCAGCACCCTGCGGCGAAGTGATAATCCGTTCTCTTTTATATAAACCGGCATTTTCAATTTCGGCAAGCTCCTGTTGTAAAACTGGCTTTAGTGTATTGTACATATGATGAATTTTAAGAAAGTGCAAAATTACCTATTATTTCGGATTTTGGATGTGCAATTTCGGAACGTTGTCTGAACCAAGATTTACAGGATTTAAAAATTAAAAGGATTGTTTCAATATGAGCTTTTCCGCTTTCTGCTTTGGTCTTTTAGCTTTCAGCTAAATTTCTTATTTTTGCGGCTCATTTAACACTGTTTGCAGCAGCATCAATGAATTTATGGCAAAATATAATACACTACTGTACTATTGTTACTCAACAATAGCCGATGCGGAGCAATTTGCTGCCGATCATTTAAAATTCTGTAAAAGTTTGGATTTGGCCGGTCGCATTATTGTGGCTGATGAGGGTTTAAATGGCACCGTTTCGGGCGCTCCCGAAGCTTGCAGAACCTATATGGATACTTTGCATGCCGATCCGCGTTTCGCAGGTATTGATTTTAAGGTTGATGAGGTAGATACGCCTTCGTTTGTGAAAATGCACGTTCGATATAAATCAGAAATTGTGCATTCGGGCCTGCGTAATCCTCATATGATCAACCCACAAAAGCAAACCGGCAAGCACCTGGAAGCAAAAGAGTTTTTGGCGATGAAGGATGCCGAAGATGTGGTGATACTGGATGTACGTTCAAACTATGAGCATAACCTGGGCAAATTCAAAAATGCCATTACGCTTGATATTGAAAACTTCAGGGATTTTCCATCAAAAATAAATGAACTGGCGCAGTACAAGGATAAAAAAATAATTACCTATTGCACGGGTGGCATTAAATGCGAAAAAGCTTCGGCCTTGTTGCTGCACGAAGGCTTTAGCGATGTTTACCAATTGCATGGCGGTATTATTAAATATGGTAAAGAAGCCGGCGGCGAAGATTTTGAAGGCAAATGCTATGTTTTCGACAACCGTTTGTCCGTCGAAGTAAATAGCGTAAACCCGGTGGTAATATCAACCTGTTTTAATTGCGGTAAAACTACTCCTAAAATGATTAATTGCGCCAACCCGGAGTGCAACGAGCATTTTACCCAGTGCGATGAGTGCGGCGAAAAAATGGATGGCTGCTGTAGTAATGCCTGTAAAGAGCATCCGCGCAAAAGGGTTTATGACGGCACCGGTTATTACGTAAAGATACCACAACCGGTAAATACGAAAAAAAAGACTAAGGTTTTGGCCGAATAATAGATCACGGAGACGCAAATTTTTTTGCGTCTCTGCTTGTTTTAAAGCCAATAATTCAGCCTAAAAAAAACTATCTGCAAATAATATCAAACTAAATTTTAATTTTATTCTTTTAGCAATGCCACAAGAATAAATTCAATTGGCTTCTAGCGTAATTTAACTCCGACTTATGACAAAGCGTAAACTTCCTTTTTTGATTCTGTTAATAGGTTTAATCTCTCCATCATTTTTAATGGCTCAAAAAAAATCACCATTTGACCGCGGTTCTTACATCCTGAAAGGCGATACGTTGCCTTACCGTATTTTATTTCCGCTTGATTTTGATCCCACAAAAAAATATCCGGTTATTTTGGTTTTACACGGTGCAGGCGAACGGGGCAATGATAATGAGGCCCAGTTAAAATATGGTACCGAATTGTTTTTGAAAGATACCATACGCGAAAAATATTCCGCAATTGTTATTTATCCGCAATGTCCGGCATCGTCTTTTTGGTCGAATGTTAAGGTAGAAAAGGACTCCGCAACACAAAAGGTTAAATTTTTATTTCAAACAGACGGCGCGCCAACCAAAGCAATGCAAAGTTTAATGGGCCTTGTGGATGAATTGCTGGATAAACCTTATGTAAACAAACATCAGTTTTATGTGGGTGGATTGTCAATGGGCGGAATGGGTACGTTTGAGCTGATAAGAAGAAAACCAGGTGTTTTTGCGGCGGCATTTTCTATCTGCGGCGGCGATAATACCCTGAACGCCAAAAAATATGCTAAAAAAGTGCCTTTGTGGATATTTCATGGGCAGAAGGATAGCGTTGTGCCGTATGAACATTCAGAATCAATAGTGGCGGCTATTAAGGAGGCAGGGGGCAATCCGAAATATACGCTGTATCCAAACGATGACCACAATAGCTGGAATGACGCCTTTGCTGAACCATTACTTATTCCCTGGCTGTTTTCGCATAGCAAATAGTAATTGTTCTATATTTATTAACAAGTGGCCTAATATTTAAGCATTTATTATTGTTTTGCAGAAGGATTTTATTTTTGCGGTGAGATTGAGTTGGTATGCGCTTTTATAGGCTGTTTTTTTTATTGCTGTTCACTTTTATTGCTAATGCTGGTTTTGCTGCTACTTTTATAGTGACAAGCAATGCCGACTCAGGTCCGGGAACTTTACGGCAAGCCCTGCTTGATGCTGCGGCAAACGGAACTGCCCAAACAGATAATATCAATTTTAACTTACCCGGCGCCGGACAGACAGCCATTACCATTACGCTGCAAAGCCAGTTGCCCGATGTTACCGCTAATGTGATTATTGATGGCACCACACAACCCGGTGCATTTTTGGGGGTGAGTAACGCCAAAATTATCATTACGCCCGCAATACCTGCCGCTAATTTAAACGGATTCAATGTATCAAGTTTGGTTGGCCCTAACGATTTGGTTGCTTTTTATGGCTTGTACCTGATGGGTTTTTCGCCAAATATGGCCGGCCTGGGAAATGGAATTGTTACTAATGCTAACTGTAATTTAATTATCGGTGCGCCGGGCAAGGGAAATGTAATTTGCGGTAATGTCTTTGCCTTTTTAGGGTATTTTCAAAATGCGGTTATTCAAAGCAATTTTATTGGTGTTGAGCCTGATGGGGTAACACCTTTTAATAACTTATCCGTTTTTTATTCGGCGCAGGATTATAATAATTTGTTGATAGGTGGTGCAGTTCAGCAGGATGGCAATGTTATTTTGGGTGGTGGTACCAGCGGAATAAACTTCGGCGGGGGTGCTGGAAACGGGCTTGCTAAATCGGCAACTATTCAAAATAATTATTTTAATACGGATTATACCGGCACAAAATCAATAAATGCTGCTAATAATTCATGTATCCTGGTAAATGATGCTACCTCAACTATCAATATAACTGCCAATGTTTTCACTGCAACAGAAGTTGGTGTAGCGGCAGCCAATTCATCAACCATTGTTGTAAAAGGTAATTACTTTGGAACAGATAAGACACAGGTTTTTTCACTCGGATCAGGAGCGCAGGCTATTGATGAAAATACCAATGTAAACGCAACTATAGGAGGCACAACTCCTGCAGATCAAAATGTCTTTACCAATTATCAAAACCCAATCCTCGCCCTTAATAACTGTACCACCAATGTGATACAAAACATGTTTTACTGCAATGCCACAGTACAGCTTACCAACCCAACAGGCGGCAAAAACTTCATCAGGATAACAACACTTACCAATACTTCAGTAGCGGGCGATGCGCCTGCCGGGGCAGCGGTACAGTTATATTATACAGCCACCAAATGTACTACCTGCAACCCCAACCAATGGTTTGCAACCGTTACCGCCAACGCAAGCGGAAACTGGCAGTATAATGGTGCGGTTGTTCAGAATGTACTCGCATCATCAACTGTAAATAATAATACGGTAGGCTTCCTGATCGATTCGCTTTCGCAAAGCGAGGTAACTATTTTGAATTATGATTGCCATCATGCAGGATCAATAACCTTAAATGAGCCCCGTTTGGGTCAATTTCAGATGGAATGGACTGATAGCAAAGGCAATGTAATTGGCAATGGGCAATCTGTTGATAATCTGCAAGCCGGTACTTATAACCTGCAAATTAGCGAAAATGGCACTTGTCCTTCGGTTTCGAATAGTTTTAAGGTGATTGATCTTACACCGCACGTTTATCCGTCAACATTTCAACTAAACTGTAGTCAGCCAACCGGATACTTTACTGCTTACCCCGGCACAGGCCCGGGTATTACGGTAGCCAATTACTATTGGCATGATTCCAATGGGGTTTTAATTTCAACCACCAATAAAGTTACCGACCTGGCTGCCGGAAACTATTATTTGTACATAACCGATAGCAATGGTTGTAACTCAGCGAATACACAATTCCAGGTATTACCGGCGGTTCCTACACCTGTAATTGAGTCGAACTTTGTCGCAATTACGGATGCTACTTGTAACCTCCCCAACGGCTCGGTAACGGGACTCATATTAACCAACGCCGCGGGCGCTAATTATACGTGGTACAATACAACGGGCGCCAGTTTTTCATTTGGCAATGCCGATTTGGTGAATGCTCCGGCAGGGCAGTATTATTTACAGATCAACTATAATTTTAACTGCCCACCGGTTAAGAGTGATTTGTTTACTATTGGCGAAAAAAATGTAATAACGATGGATGAATCGGCGGTGACTATATCTTCAGCATCATGTACAAACAGCAATGGGACAATAAAAGGAATAATGGTTAACGGCGCAACACAATATCAATGGTTTGATGCTAATAACCATATAGTTGGTACCACGTTAGATCTTTTAGGCGCACCATCAGGCAATTATTATTTGGTAGCAAGCAACGCAACCTGCTCCAAACAAAGCCAGGTTTATACTATTGGCAATATCCCGGCATTTAAGAATTATCCTTCAGGCTATACCAGTACTGATGCGTACTGCAATAGTAATAATGGAAGTATAACGGTAAACTTTAACCCTAATTTAGCATCGCCCACAGCATACTTATGGTTAACAACATCCGGAGCAACAGTTGGCAATAGCAATATTTTAAGTAACCAGCCAGCCGGAACCTATCAATTGTATGTAACGGATATTAACCAATGCCAAAATTATTACAATAGCTATACTATAAACGAGATACCGCAGCTTCAGATTGTATCAGGCTCGGCACAGGTAACTGATGATCAATGCATGCATGGCATTGCCACTATTACCAATGTTTTGGTTAGCGGCGGCATACCGCCTTATACTTATAACTGGACAGATGCGTCCGGACGAAGCATCACCACCAACTTGAATTTAATAGGTGTAAGTCCCGGTGTTTACACTTTACAGGTAAAAGACTCAACCCAGTGTGCTATTGCCATCCAGGATTATACCGTAGGAAATACAACCGAGCCCGTCCCTTCGCCGGCAGTGAATAATGTGCAGGTTTGTAGTGCGGGGCAGGTTTTAATACCGGTTAAAGATCCACAGGCAGGTTATGGCTATCGTTTGTACGATAATGGCACTGCCACCAGCGATGTTTTGCAGGATGCGGTTAGCGGCGTTTTTAAAGTATCGGTTTCGGGATCAAGAAGCTATTTTGTCAGTCAATATACCGGCGATTGTGAAAGCAGCCGCACTGAGGTAATAGTCACTGTTAGCGCTTCAGATATTACAATTCCCAATGCCTTTACACCCAATAATGATGGTATTAATGATTATTGGGATATAAAAGGAACCGAAAATTATCCTAATGTAATAGTGCAGGTATTTAACCGCTACGGACAAAAGGTATTTGAATCAAAAGGGTATAGCAGCCCATTTGACGGACGATTAAACGGCAGTAATTTGCCCGCTGGCGTTTATTATTATATCCTTAATCTCAATTCAAACTGTAATTTGCTTTCGGGGAGTTTGACTATTTTGAGGTGAGTTAAACTTATATTTCCTGTCATCGAGTGCTAACGAGAAATCTTATTCGCCATCCATTGCCGACTGTACACAGCAGACTATGCACTGTGTTAGTGCAAGGCGCAGAAGATTTCTCCTCGGTACCCTCGTTCGAAATGACAAAGAGGGTAGGTGATTGCTATTCCCCGTCCGTTTTTGGCTTCATTTTGAAGCGGGGTTTGTAGGCGGCTGGTTTGCTGCCGGTGTTTTCATCAGCATTTACCTCTTTTATAGATTCTTCAGAGGCTGCGGGTAAAATATCTTCTTTTTTGTCAGCTGTATTTTCCGCCTGTTTAGGGGTAGTGCCGACCTTAAATCTTGGGGTAAATCCAACCTTTGGTGATGGAGCCGTGGTTGCTGTTTCAACTGATTGATCTTTTATAGCATTATCGGCATTGGTTAAATCTTCTTCCTTTTTATCTGTTGGTGGTTCAACCGGTTTTGAGGTAACACCTGCCTTAAAACGAGGGGTAAAGCCAACTTTTGGCGCTGGCGCAGCTGATGGTTGTTCTTTTACGACACCTTCAGCATTGCCGGCGGGTAAATCAATTGCTTTTTTATCATCGGTAATTTCGACAGGTTTTGCCGTAACTCCTGCCTTAAATCTCGGCGTAAACCCAGCTTTTGGGGCAGGTGGCATTACCGTTTCTATTAAGCTTTCGGTAACTGTTTGTTCGGCTATTGGATTGGCAATATGTGGTTTTTCTGTTTTAACTTCCGGTGCCAATGGAAATTGGCGCCTCAGCTTATTGAACCAGTATTTTTTGGTATGATCGAAGCTTTTTTCGCCCATTTGGCCATAATGGGTTTTAAATTCAGAAAATAATACCGGTTCTGCTTTTTCTAAAACAGGCAGGTCAATTTTTTTCTTCTTAAAAAACTCTTCGAATTCCATGGGTTAGCAGCTATTAGGCCGGATAATTAAAAAGACACATCCAGATCGAGTTGGTTAAAATGAATTCCTTTATCGGTTTGTTGCCAGTCTTCACGTTCTTCGTCGGTAGCGTTTAGCAATTGCGGAAACCATTCCAGCGGAAAGGCCTGTTGTTTGCCATCAGGTTTTTCAACAAAAAGCAAGCCGTTAGCAAAGGTTACCTTTACTTTTTTTTCCTGCTTACGTGAACTGAAAAGTGGCATGGTGTTTTTTGTTAGTGTTTTGTTTCCAACCGTCATTGCGAGGTACGAAGCAATCTTTATGCTTTACAGAGCGAATAGAAAAGTGTTGAACTTGCGTATTCGCTCTGCCTATGTAGAGATTGCTTCGTACCTCGCAATGACGAAGGTGTAATACCTCGCAATGACGGTATATAATCATTCCGAAATCGAAAATTCGACCGCGTGCCGCTTTAGCTTTAGCGGTGGCGCACTTCCGAAATTAAAATTATTCCTGCATATTATGATATACCGCCTGCACGTCGTCGTCTTCTTCCAGGCGGTCAATCAGTTTCATAATATCGGTAACCTGTTCTTCGGTAACTTCGTGGAACGATTGTGCTACACGCTCTAACTTGGCCGATTTTACTTCAATACCAATTTCTTCCAGTGTTTTTTGCATTTTGCCGAAATCTTCAAAAGCGGCATGAACCACGGCTATATCGTTTCCATTTTCATCTGCCTCAACAAAAAGATCTTCTAAACCGGCATCAATCAATTCAAATTCCAGTTCTTCCAGATCACGGTCGCCGGGTTCAAAAGTAAAAACAGATTTACGGCTAAAAATAAAATCCAGCGATCCGGTTTTGCCTAAAGAGCCATTATATTTGGTAAAATAGCTGCGTACGTTGGCCACGGTACGGTTAATATTATCAGTAGCCGTTTCAACCAATATAGCCACGCCATAAGGGGCATAACCTTCGTAAACTATTTCTTCGTAATCTTTTTCATCACGACTGGTTGCTCTTTTTATAGCAGCTTCCACGCGATCTTTAGGCATGTTTACAGCCTTGGCATTTTGCACAGCTGTTCTTAGGCGTGAGTTGGTGTTAACATCACCACCATTGGCCTTTACAGCCATTACAATTTCTTTACCTAAACGTGTAAACTGAACAGCCATTTTCGACCAGCGTTTCAGTTTTCTTTCTTTACGGAATTCAAATGCTCTTCCCATTTTTATTAGTTCATTGTTGATGGTTCATTGTTCATGGCAACAGTCTTGAATTTTGAACCTTACTGCCCAGTTTAGCAGCACTGATAAATATAATACTTGTTATTATTAAGTAGGTTACTTAATCGACAAAGATATAATATCTTACTTAAAACCTTGGAGAAATTGCCTTAATAGCAATTGGTTTTTATAGCGATGGGTTTTAAACCCGTCGCTATCCGTCAATCAATATTCTTTAGGTTTTTCAGCATATCGGCTGTCATTTTTGGCAAATCGTATTCAATATTCCATCCCCAGTCTTTTTGGGCATAGCTGTCATCAATTGATTTTGGCCAGCTATCTGCAATGGCCTGGCGGGGGTCATTATCTGTATAACCAATTTCAAAGTTAGCAATATGTTTTTTAATCTCATTAGCCAACTGGGTTGGTGTAAAGCTGATACCGGCCAGATTGTATGACGAGCGGATGGTTAATGCCTCTGCAGGCGCATCCATCAAGCTGATGGTTGCCCTTATAGCATCATCCATATACATCATCGGCAAAGCAGTATCGGCAGAAAGAAAACTTTCATATTTGCCTGTTTTTAATGCTTCATGAAATATATGAACGGCATAATCGGTAGTGCCGCCTCCGGGATTTGCTTTCCAGCCAATAAGACCGGGATAGCGTAAACTTCTAATATCTAACCCGTATTTGGCGTGGTAATACTCGCACCAACGCTCGCCCGCTAATTTGCTGAAACCATAAACCGTGTTAGGATCCATTACGCAATATTGCGGCGTGTGCTGCTGCGGTGAATGCGGCCCGAAAACTGCAATGGAGCTTGGCCAAAAAACTTTAGCTACTTTAAATTCAACCGCAAAATCGAGCACGTGCAGCAGGCCGGTCATGTTTAAATCCCAGGCCATTTTAGGCTTTTGCTCGCCTATGGCCGATAATATGGCGGCCAGCAGGTAAACCTGTGTAGGGCGGTGTTTTTGAAACAGGTGGTGCAGGTTGTCTTTATCCAGCACGTTGGCAATTTCAAAGGGGCCATTTTGATGACTGGCATCTGCCGGGGTGTTAATGTCTGATGCAATAACGGCATCAGTTCCGTGTATGTTTCTTAGGGTGATAACCAGCTCGGTTCCTATTTGTCCGTTAGCACCGATTACTAAAATCTTCTCGCTCATGCAATGCCCATATTTTGGCGCAAAGGTAAAAATTTATAGTTGATTGAGCGGTTAGGTTTGCAGCTGATTAGGTTGAATTGATGTAAAAATTGTTGTTTTTAATCGAAAACAAACTATACTATTTTGGTAGATAAAGTGGTTTATAAGCTCGAAAAAAAATCGCATATTTGGAAATTAATATTTTTTATACACAGTAATTTAAAAAACAATGAAAGTCGCAGTAGTAGGTGCCACAGGATTGGTGGGCACTAAAATGTTGCAGGTTCTGGCAGAACGCAACTTCCCCGTTACAGAATTAATTCCGGTAGCTTCAGAAAAAAGTGTAGGTAAAGAAATCACTTTTAAGGGTAAGCAGTATAAGGTAGTTTCTGTTGAGGATGCGATAAAGCAGAAGCCCGATGTTGCCATATTTTCGGCAGGGGGCAGCACTTCATTGGCTCAGGCGCCGCTTTTTGCAGCAGCCGGCACAACCGTTATTGATAATTCATCAGCATGGCGCATGGATCCTACCAAAAAACTGGTAGTACCAGAGGTTAATGCTCATGTTTTAACCGCCGATGACAAGATCATCGCCAACCCAAATTGCTCAACCATACAAATGGTAGTGGCCCTGAAACCACTGCACGATAAATATAAAATAAAAAGGGTAGTGGTATCCACCTACCAATCGGTAACAGGTACGGGTGTTAAGGCTGTTGAGCAGTTATTTAACGAGCGTAAAGGTATTGACGGACCTAAGGTTTATCCTTATCCTATCGACCTGAACGTGATCCCGCAGATTGACGTATTTACAGAAAATGGTTACACCAAGGAAGAAATGAAAATGGTGAAAGAAACCAATAAAATTATGGGCGATGACAGTATTAAAGTTACTGCAACTACAGTACGGATCCCGGTAATGGGTGGTCACTCAGAATCGGTAAATATTGAGTTTTTAAACGACTTTGATGTAGCCGAAGTAAAAGAACTTTTATCAAAAGCGCCCGGTATAGTAGTGGTTGATGATACCGCTAACTTAAAATACCCAATGCCGCTTGATGCACATGACAAAGATGAAGTATTTGTAGGCCGTATCCGCAGGGATGAAAGTCAGCCGAATACTTTAAATTGCTGGATAGTATCAGACAACCTGCGTAAAGGTGCTGCTACCAATGCCGTGCAAATTGCCGAATATCTGGCTGCGAATCATTTGATTGGGCAGGCGGTTGAAGCGTAAGAGATTAGTGATTGAAGATATTAAAAGCCTGGTAATTTACTTTACCGGGCTTTTAATTTATAAATAAAAAATCTTAAATTTGGTTATGAATGAAATATTTTTCTTGGTTGAAGAGGCTTTAGAGGGCGGATATACAGCGAAAGCCATTGGAGAAGCAATATTTACGGAGGCAGAATCAATGGATGAGCTTAAATCTAATATTCGGGAGGCCGTGCAGTGTCATTTCGATAATGATAAACTCCCTAAAATTATTCGTTTACATACGGTCAAAGAAGAGACAATTACAGTATAGTTTCATATTTGCGAAAGGTCAAATATATTATTACATTTGTTTATCCACAAAGGATATTAAGAACCGCACAACGGGACTGTGAAGGTTCGAATCGTATAAAATTCTATAATCGTCGATTTGAACGCCATTATTCACAGTTATGAAAATTCCTAGAGATTTATCAGCCAAAGATTTAATTAAGATATTTTCAGCTTATGGTTATCAGATAAGCAGACAAAAGGGTAGTCATATCAGACTAACGAGAATATCTGCAAATGGAGAGCATCACATTTCAATTCCTAATCACGATCCTTTAAAATTAGGCACACTTATATCAATATTGAATGAGGTTTCTAATCATTTAGGGATAAGCCGTGAAACATTACTTGGCAAAATATAAGTTACAAATCTATGATCTCCTTCGCGCATCGTGTTTTTATGGAAGTGGCGGCTAATTTGAGTTTCTCAAAGGCGGCGCAGATATTGTTTGTTACGCAGCCAGCCATCAGCAAGCATATCAAAGCTTTAGAAGACCAATATAAAGTACCTTTATTTGAGCGTAAAGGCAACAGTATTTTACTTACCGAGGCTGGTAAAAAGCTGAATGAATATTTATTGCAGGCCACCGAAATTGAACGCAAAGTTGAATATGACCTGTCTGTTTTAAGTAGCCTTTCGCAAGCAGCGGGGCATTTGCGGTTAGGTGCCAGTACCACTATAGCCTTGTATATTTTGCCATCTATCTTATCCGGTTTTCAGCGGGAATATGCCAACGTGGATGTGCAGCTGGTTAACCGCAATTCGGAATATATTTTAAATGCGTTGCTTAACCATGAGGTGGATATTGGCATAATTGAAGTCGATAATAAGCTGACCACCGTTTCCTATCGTCCGTTTATGAGCGACGAGGTGATTCCGGTTTGCTCAGCAAAAAGCCCGCTGGCAGGAAAATCATTAACACTTAAGCAGTTTGTGAAAACACCTTTGGCTTTGCGGGAAAGAGGATCGGGGACTTTAAATGCATTGTTAAAATCACTCTCGGCCCTACACATTAAACCGGCTGAACTTTCCGTTAAAATCCGCCTGGGCGGTACGGAAGCGCTCAAGAATTTTTTACTGGCCGATCAGTGTCTTGGTTTTATGCCCAGGCCATCCATTATCCGCCAATTGGCCGAAGGTGATTTGGTTGAGGTACCCATTGAAGGTTTAAAAATTACCCGCGATTTCTTTTTTATCCGCCGAAAAGGTACCGAGGATTTTGGGTTGACCAGCAATTTTATCAATTACGCATTAGGGCACATTGATAGTTGAGACATAAACAACTATTCCCACCTATTTTAAAATACTTAAAACTATCTCCATTCTTGGCTGTAATTATATATAGGTTAAATTTTATAATCTACAATAAAAAAAGTTTTTGGGTTGGAGGGTTGACTAAGTTGAGTGAGGTTAATTGGTTGTGAGAGTGCTGGTTTAACTTTTCAGTTTGGTTAACCTGTTCAGCCCTCCCAATTTGTTTTATTGAATTTCCTTTAAGATTCCCGAACCCAGGGCATCGGTACTCTCTGCTGCGTTGGAGAGAATAACAATTCCTGTATTTTTTTCGGTATTAAAAGCAAGGAAACTGCTGCTGCCGTTAGTGCCACCATTGTGAAAAATATAATCGACACCGTTTACAGTGATAATGTGCCAGGCAAGGCCAACCTTAACATCTTTATTAAAAGTTATTTTATGGGTTAGCGTCATTGCTTTTGAGAGTTCATCGGTGCCCGGGTGCATATTGGCATTTGCATAAATCAACATATCATTTAATGTTGATCGTAAAGCGCCGCAGGGAGCAAGCACATCAAAGTCCCAGGCAGGGGTAGCCTGGCCACTTGCGTTATATTCGGCCACAAAACGAGGCATCAGCAGCGGCGTTAAAAACTGACTGGTGCTTTGCATATTTAATGGCTGGGTAATAATATCGTGCACCATTTGGTTGTAAGGCAGGCCACTTACATTTTCCAATATGCTGCCAAGCAGGCCCACCGCTAAATTTGAGTAAGTATATTGCTCGCCGGGTTTGCTGCTGAGTTTACAGGTTTTAAGATAAGCATACAGTAAAGGTTTGGTGTAATCCTTATATGGGTTAAGCGCATCGGTAGCATGGTCAATCAGGTTATCAGGCAAACGCGGCAGGCCGGACGTGTGGTTACTTAGTTGTAATAGCGTAATTCCTTTAAGTTCGGGATTAGCGGCAACAGAATCCGGCAAAAATTTAATAATCGGATCATTCAACTTCACTTTGCCCTCGTTTACATAATAGGCCAGCAGCGTGGCGGTAAAGGTTTTGGTGATAGAACCTATTTCAAAAAAAATTATCGGCATTAGGCAGTTTTTTGCCCCTGCGTATAGTTTCGCCATAAGAGTAGATGGTTGTTGTTCCGTTTTTGATGATGCCGATCAATAACCCCACAGTGGTTGATTTTTGAATATAAATCCGCGTCACGCTATCTATCTTTTTATCCATTGCCGACCGGAGCGGGTTGGAGGTTTGCACCAAAGCTGTTTTATCGCCCACTGGTTCTTCGTATTGCTGAAACAAAAAAAGCTGTAATTTATCCCTGCTATCTAAACTCATCATTAGCTGTAAGGTTATGGAGTCGAGTTTAAGCTTATAGGAGGCAACGTTATTATTTACAAAACTAATTAATGATGATTCGTTGATTTTACCAAGCAGAAAAAGCTGTTTTTGGGTAACCTGAGCAAAAGCGTCGATGCTTAGCTCCTTCTGGAAATCGGCCCCGGCCATGTTGTAAATGGCATCAGAATTTTTTTGGTTGAAATACTTTTTAACCTGCTCAAATACAGAATCAACCTTTTGTTGCTGCCGGCTTTGGGCCGAAGCGGAGACTGCCGTTATAAAAACTAAAAAAAAGATAAATACTGTTCTCATGGTAAAAAACGATCCCGCAAAATGAATTTATATTATACGGGATTAGTTAAACGCGTAAACCTGCGCTGGTTATATGACCATCTTAAACGAAATATAACTAAACCTATTGTAAAACTCAGCAATATGTTTTTAGTTATAAAAATGGCTATTGCAGCAAATGTATAATACGTTTTATCATATTGTTTTAAAGAAAGAAATAGGAGCAACGATACAGGAAACAACAGAAACATGCCTAATACCAATCCGCCCTCAAAAAAACAATAAGTGGTAATGCCTTTTCTTCTTTTATACTCCCAATGTCTAACAAACGCTATCCGTGAAAGATCTGCACGGGTTAATCCTCTTTTTTCAAGAACGCGGTATTCTTTTAATCGCATCAATGCCACATCATAAAATCGCCAGGACACAAAGGGCGCGCAAATCAAAAAGAAAAAGCTGAATGAAAGGTTGTTTGTCCATTCGGTACTGAATGGAGTGCCTGTTATTTTGCTTAAAACAAAGTCTAACAGGCCAAAGAAAAAACAATAAACGGTACATAAGAACAAAAAGTAAATTATCCGTGCTTTAACTTTGCCAAAGCGGATAAACCACATTAAGAATTTTTTGTACCGTGTGGTCATGGAGTTTGTCCGGCCAGTAGAAACAGTACCGCCATACGAATGGCCACGCCATTTTCAACCTGATCTAATATAATAGATTGCTTGCTGTCGGCAACATCACTGGTAATTTCCACGCCGCGGTTTATGGGGCCGGGGTGCATTACAATGATCTCTTTGTCCAGCGAGTCCAGTATTTCTTTATTTAAGCCATACAGCATGGTGTATTCGCGCAGCGAAGGGAAGTATTTAATGTCCTGGCGCTCCAGTTGTATACGCAGCATGTTGGCAACATCGCACCAGTTGAGGGCTTTTACCAGGTTGTGTTCAACCCGAACGCCCAGTGAGCCAATATATTTAGGGATAAGCGTAGTAGGGCCGCAAACCATTACCTCGGCACCCAGCTGTTTGAGACACAGGATATTGGAAAGCGCTACGCGCGAGTGCAGAATATCACCAACAATTACCACCTTTTTGCCCGCCACATCGCCCAGCTTTTCGCGGATAGAGAAAGCATCGAGTAAAGCTTGTGTAGGGTGCTCATGGGCACCGTCGCCGGCGTTCACTATCTGCGCTTTTACATGTTTAGAAAGGAAGATCCCGGCACCGGCATAGGGATGGCGCATTACCACCATATCTACCTTCATGGCCAAAATATTGTTTACCGTATCGATCAGTGTTTCGCCTTTGCTTACCGATGAGGAAGACGCTGCAAAGTTTACCACATCTGCCGAAAGGCGTTTTTCTGCCAGCTCAAACGAAAGCCGGGTACGGGTAGAGTTTTCAAAAAATATGTTAGCAATGGTAACATCACGCAAAGAAGGGACTTTTTTTATGGGACGGTTCAATACCGTTTTAAAATTATCAGCAGTTTCAAATATCAATTGAATATCTGCCGGGTTTAAGTCCTTAATTCCTAAAAGATGTCGTGTGCTCAGTCCTGCCATGTGTTTTGTATTTCGGATTTCGGATGTTCGATTTCGGATTTATTTATTATTTTTTGATTTGCTTTTGGGCGTATTCAATTTCGGATGTTCGATTTCGAATTTGTTTTTTATTTATTAATTTTTTGATTCGCTTTTGCGGTTTTTCCTA
>Ga0206833_1133_pt1 | contig 18730 bp, 16 predicted proteins | sample Alteio_BWOrgCont_32_FD_152891 | JGI IMG/M metagenome (GOLD analysis project Ga0206833, IMG submission 152891) | Enriched cells from forest soil in Barre Woods Harvard Forest LTER site, Petersham, Massachusetts, United States -... | ecosystem: Environmental > Terrestrial > Soil > Temperate forest >... | reverse complement strand
CAACCGGTCTTCAATCTCGGCCAGCTCTTTTGGCGAGCGGTCGCTGGCAATCACGATCTGCTTCATCGATTCGTGCAGCGCGTTGAAGGTGTGGAAGAATTCCTCCTGAGTACGCTCTTTCTGCGCCAGGAACTGGATGTCGTCCACCAGCAGCACGTCGACGTTGCGAAACTTGTCGCGGAAACTGGTCATCTTGTCGTAGCGCAGCGAGTTGATCATTTCATTAGTGAACTTCTCGCTGGATACGTAGCAGATGGCCAAATGGGGTTGTCGCTTGCTCACCTCATGGCCAATCGCCTGCATCAGGTGAGTTTTCCCCATACCAACACCGCCGTAGAGAAAGAGCGGGTTGTAAGCCTTCGAGGGGCGTTCCGCAACCGCCTGACAAGCGGCGTGAGCAAATTGATTTCCGCTGCCGATGACGAATGCGTCGAAAGTGTAGCGAGGATTGAGTTGCGCCGCTCCATCCCAATCAAAGCGTGACTGCGATGGATGAGTTGCAAGAACTGAGTAGGCGGAAAGACCGCCGTCGTGGCGGAGCGGGGTGGCGGCTGGATCGTCGCCCGGGGGAACGAACTTCACTTCCTGATACTCGAGGCCCAGATTGTCGAGCGCCTCCTGGATCAGGTCGGCATATTTATCACCCACCTGACAAAACTCAGCCTTGGGCACCCACACGAAAAGTGTGCCTCCGCTCGAATGGCTGTAGCGAGTGGGCTTAAGCCAAGTGTCGTAGGAATGCCGGTTAATCTTTTTTTCTAGCGCGTCAAGGATGCGCAACCACGGATTGGGAGCAAGCGTTGGACTTGAAACGGACATAAGAAAATTCTTGGTGGCGCTACCTAAATCAGCGGCCTGAAATTAAATGATTGCAGTAAGAAAGCGCTCTTTTTCCAGCGCAGCAAGCTCCGCACTGCGGGGCGGCTTCGCTGGAGCGAGAAAAATTTTCAATGAGCAGGAACGGTCCGCATACTAGCACAAAAAAAATGTCTTGGTGGAAATCTTCGTTAAAGATCTCATTCAGTTCTACAATTCAAAACGCGAAAAAAAAAGTCTGTCAAGTGGCGACTTTGTAACTGCCGCGGGCATGGTGCAGCAAAACGACGAAATTGAATCGCTCAATGATGGCACGACAATGAACCTTGCCTGGTGCAGTGAATGCTCTGCCGCCGAGTTTTTGCAGTGAGTCCGGTTTGCCCGTCTGCCCTGGGTCATTTATACTTCTCATTCGTCCTACAGCTATTATTGCACCTACTAACTGAATCAGGAGCAGCTAAGTTTCATGCCTAAGCGCACTTTCCAACCTAACCGACGTCACCGCTCGAAGACGCACGGATTTCGCACCCGGATGAAGACCAAGAGCGGCGCAGCGGTGATCTCGCGGCGGCGCGCCAAGGGACGCAAGCGGGTGTCGGTGAAGCCCGGCTTCCGTGAGTAGTCGATTTCCTTTTCCGGAATTGACGGCAATTCCGCAATCTGAGTCTGGATCGTGAATTGTGTGAGCGGTCTCGCTCCGAACGGTGGTCTCGATTTGCCTGGCCCCGACAAGCGGGCTAGATTTACAGCCCGCATGCGCTTGCTCAGGCACGCTGACTTCGAGCGAGTGTACAAACGAGGCCGTCGCCATTTCGCCGCTCACATGACAGTTTTTTATCTGCTCCGAGAGCAGGGTGAAGGGCTCCGTATCGGATTCACTGTGGGGCGAGTGCTCGGCGGAGCAGTGGAGCGCAATCGCATGAAACGGCGATTGCGAGAGTCGGTTCGTTTGCATTGGCCAGGAGTTCCGGTTCCGGTGGATGTAGTTGTCAATCCCAAGAAGTCGGTGCTCAAAGTTGATTTTGTTGAGTTGGAAAAGGAAATCGGCCGCGCGTTTGAAGTAATTCAAAAGTCAGCGGCAAAGAGAACGTAGGAACGCGTGTGGTTTAGCTTGACTCAGATGAACCAGATTTCCAAGACCGTCGCGCTGTTCGCACTTCGAGGATACAAATGGGCGATCTCTCCCATGTTCTTGCCGGCATGTCGGTACGTGCCCTCTTGTTCCGAGTATGCCATGGATGCGGTCGATCGTTACGGAGTTGCGCGTGGCAGTCTGTTGGCAATCTGGCGAGTATTGCGATGCCATCCGTTCGCGAAGGGTGGCATTGATCCAGTAGTCACCCTGAAAGCAATCGAGCCGATACGTTGCGGCGTGCCGGCTCAGAGCGGTGTAGAAACCGAGCTTTGCAGTCATTGAGAAAGTAAATTTGGCCGAATTCCAAAATCCTCAACAAGAACCAGGCATGGAGCGCCGGCTGCTGCTCGTCTTCGCTCTGACCTTTCTGGTCATCGTGTTGTTCCAGCCGCTCCTCAAGAAATACCTTCCGCAGGCAACTGCGCCCACTCCGGCACCGCAAAAACAGAGCCAGGCTCAGTCAGCCCCAATGAACTCTGCTGTCAGCCAAGCGCAAGCGACGCCGGCAGTTCCCGCCCTAAATCCGGGCGCGACTAAACAGGCAGCTTCCGAATCGGAAACGGTGGTCGAGAATGATCTCTACCGCATCACGTTTACCAACCGCGGAGGACAAGTAAAGTCCTGGATACTGAAGAAATTTACCGACGACAAAGATCAGCCGCTGGATCTCGTCAATAACCTTGCTGCGGAAAAATACGGTTACCCGCTCTCACTGTGGACTTACGATGAGAGCCAACGCAACAAGCTGAATTCGGCGCTTTATCTTGGCTCCAGTTCGGGCGTTTTGCATGCCCCATCTACCCTCACATTTGAATACGCCGATAGCGATTTTGCCGTTCGCAAGAGCTTCAGCTTCGATCACACCTACGTCGTGCGCGTCGAAACCTCAGTCGTTTCCAAGGGAAGTCCAGTCGCGGCTTACCCCGCGTGGCCTGCGGGCTTCGGAGACGAATCTACGCTGTCTTCTTACGCTGCCAGTCAAATCAATTACCAGTACAACAACAGCACAGAGCGGCTGGCTATAAAGAAGGTAAGCGGCGGCAATACGATCCACATGCCGTTGAACTGGGCGGGAGTGACCGATCAGTACTTTGCCGCGGTTTTCCTCCCGGACGATTCGCAGAACTCCGCGCTGGTCACGCTACGTAATTCGCTCAACGTTCCCAAGAATCCGAAGAACCCGAACCCGCAGGATACTGCGCCGACGGAAGTGCTGGGCGCCGCTGTCGGCAACCCTGGCGGCCCGACAGTCGCTCGAATGTATGTTGGACCGAAAGCGCTGACGACCTTGGAATCCGTGCCCGTGCCGACCATCGTGGGCGCGGAGCCGGATCTGCGCGGGTTGATCAACTTCGGTTTCTGGGGTGTGATTGCGCGACCGCTGTTCATCTGGCTGAGGTGGACATACGAGTTCGTCCACAACTGGGGCTGGGCGATTTGTATACAAACCTTGATCATCAATCTGGCGCTGATGCCGCTGCGCATTTCCAGCATGAAATCCGCGCTGAAGATGCAGAAGATTCAGCCGCAAATGAATTCGATCAAGGAAAAGTACAAGAAGTACGGCATGCGCGATCCGCGTCGGCAGGAAATGAATACGGAGATCGGCGAACTGATGAAACAGCAGGGCGTCAGCCCGGTGGGCGGCTGTTTGCCGTTGGTCATCCAGATGCCGTTCCTGTTCGCGTACTACAGTATGCTAGGCTCGGCCCTTGATCTTCGCCATGCATCCTGGTTGTGGATTCATGATCTCTCGTCGGCGGACCCGTGGCATATATTGCCGATCGGAATCTTTATTACCATGCTGTTGATGCAGCGCATGACGCCACAAGCGGGGATGGATCCATCGCAACAAAAAGTGATGACTGTGATGATGCCGGTGATGATGGGATTCCTGAGTTGGAATTTTGCCTCGGGCTTGTGTCTTTATTGGGCCGAGGGTAACTTGATTGCCATCGTGCAGCAGTCGGTGATGAACCGCACCAGCCTGGGCCGTGAAATGCGCGAGATGGCGGCGAAGAGAGCACGCAAGAAAGACAAATAACTTCTAGCTTCTGGCTTAAATCTAAGTCGAAGGCCAGCGCTGGAAGCTAGGAGCGAGAAGCTAGTGCCTATTCCAGACAAAATCTCGGCCGCAAAGAAAATCGACGCGCTCCTGCACGGTGTCGTTTCGCACGGGGGTCTCCATCTCAAATACCGCATAACCGTCGATCCTCCGCTTCCCGAGGGGCGCGATTGGGAACGGCCGGAGATTCTGGTCGAGCTTTCCGGGCCCGATTCCCCTTTGGTTTTGGAACGCGGCGGCGAACTGTTGCGTGCTATAGAAACGCTCGCGATTGAGATGCTGCGTCTGCCCGGCAACGAGCATGAGAAAGTATGTTTCGACTGCATGAATCAACGCGCGCTACGGCTGGAGGAACTTCGGCTGGCCGCAAACGTCGCGGCTGAAAGAGTTCGTAAAACGAGTATGCCGTACGAGTTCGCACCCATGTCTTCGCGCGAGCGTCGCATCGTGCACCTGGCATTGCGCGATCACGCCGACCTCCATACCGAAAGCCAGGGCGAAGGTGGCCGTCGTTGTCTCATTGTCTATCCCAAGGACTACAAACCCCCGAACAAGCCTGCGCAGCGCAGTCTGCCGTAAGCCAAAGCTTTTGTTCGGCAGCAGTTCTCGAAACTAAAACCGCTACAATCTTTCCGTGAACCTCGACGATACCATCGTCGCGATCGCCACTCCTCCTGGCCGAGGTGGGATTGGCGTAGTCCGCCTAGCTGGTCCAGCAGCAAAGAAAATTGCTCTGCCAATGCTGCGGCTGAATCGCGATCTTGATCCCGGCCACGCCGTGTTTGGAGAGCTGATCGAACCCGCTGATGCTTGTGTCGGAACGGGTCTCCGACCCATCCAGGCCGAACAAGGCTTGGCAGAACGCATCGATGAAGTTGTCGTTACCTATTTTGCCAAACCTCATTCCTACACCACCGACGACATCGTCGAAATTTCGGCTCACGGATCGCCCGTGGTGCTGCATCACATCGTGGAGCTGGCGATGGCTCGCGGCGCGCGCCTCGCCGAACCCGGCGAGTTCACCATGCGCGCCTTCCTCAATGGGCGAATCGATCTGACCCAGGCGGAAGCGGTCCGCGATCTCATCGAATCACAAACTCTCTACCAGGCTAAGGTTGCCGCCCAGCAGCTCGAAGGTGCGCTTTCGCGCCGATTGCAGCCGATCAAACAGAAGCTGATTGAGCTGATTGCGACTCTCGAAGCCGGCATTGATTTCGCCGAAGATGACATCTCGGTTCTCCCCGCCGATCAGATTCTCCAGCGGATCGCGGTCGTGCGCGCGCCGCTGGAAGCACTCGCCGCCTCCTTCGCCTACGGAAAGATCGTTCACGAAGGGCTGACGCTGGCCATCGTGGGCCGACCCAACGTAGGCAAATCAAGTTTGTTCAACCGGCTGGTCGAACGCGAACGCGCCATCGTAACCGCAACCCCCGGCACCACTCGCGATTTAGTCAGCGAAACCGTGGCCATCGCCGGCATTCCCGTCAAACTGGTTGACACGGCAGGCATTCGCCGCGCCCTCGACGAGGCGGAAAGTATCGGGATTCGTAAATCTATGGAAGCTCTAGCCGACGCCGATCTCGTCCTCGTGGTATTCGATTCTTCACAGCCGCTCGAGGAGGAAGACGAAGTACTGTTAGGCCAGGTGGCAGGACGTCCTGCGATCGCCGTTGCCAATAAAACCGACTTGCCCCGTGAGAACCGGCCAGCCCCTGATGCTGAGTTGCCGACTGTTCGAACTTCCGCGACCACCGGAGAGGGAATCGCAGAACTGCGAAATGAGATTCTGCGTCACATCCGAGGAGACGCCGGCAACCAAGTTGAAAATGGATTTCTCAGCAACCTGAGGCACCAGGAACACGTACGAGAATCCGTTACCGCGCTTACCGCAGCGAGAGTAGCCGTCGAAAACAAAGTCCCGCACGAAATGCTCCTGCTCGATCTGTATAGCAGCCTGCGGCCGCTCGATGAGATCACAGGAGCCACAACCAATGACGATATCCTGAATTTGATCTTCAGCACCTTCTGCATTGGAAAGTAGTGCTTTGATCTTCCGTATGTCGAAAACAAAGTCTGTATGCGGCCATCCAATTCCGCAACCAAATGCAGATTTATGAATCTAAGCTGTTTATCCGATCAGTGCGGGAGTCGGGCGCTGCTTCTTCGCTAAACTGAGACTTAACCATGCCGAAACCAATTCTGCTGAGCGTGGACGACGACTCGGATGTTCTCCGAGCGATTGAGCGCGACTTGCGCTCGCAGTACGGCGCCGAGTACCGCGTGATCGGAAGCGATTCGCCCGAAGGCGCTCTCGATCTCCTGAAGCATTTGAAGGTGCGGAATGACAGTGTAGCTCTGCTTCTTGCCGACCAGCGTATGCCCCACATGGATGGCGTCGAATTTCTGCAAGAGGGGATGCGGATTTTTCCCGATGCGAAGCGGGCCTTACTTACTGCCTACGCGGACACGAGCGCAGCAATCAGCGCCATTAATCAGGCCAACATCAATTATTTTTTCTTGAAGCCGTGGGATCCTCCGGCTGAGCACCTCTATCCGCAATTGGACGACTTGCTCGGGGATTGGCAAGCTTCCTACCGTCCGGCCTTCGAGGGAATCCGGGTTTTGGGCACGCGCTGGTCGCCGCGATCGTACGAGTTGCGCGATTTCCTGGCTCGCAATCGTGTGCCCTATCAGTGGATCGACGCAGAAGCCTCTGCCAACGACCCGGAGACCAAGCAGCTCCTCGAAGCTCTGGGACCAGAGGCTACCGACCTTCCGGTTGTGCTATTCCCCGACGGGACAAAACTTCTGGAGTGTATTCCGGCACAGATTGCTCAAAAAGTTGGGTTACGGACACGCGCGCAAACCGACTTTTACGATCTGGCGATTGTGGGCGGCGGACCAGCGGGCCTGGCGGCTGCGGTCTACGGCGCATCGGAAGGTTTGCATACGGTAATGATTGAACGCGAAGCGCCGGGAGGCCAGGCGGGAATGAGTTCGCGGATTGAGAACTATCTGGGATTTCCGGCCGGACTCAGCGGAAGCGATCTCGCTCGGCGAGCAGTAGTACAGGCACAACGTTTCGGAGTGGAGATTCTTTCGCCGCAGGAAGCTGTCGGCGTTCGAACGGAGGGGTCTTATCGCATCATCAAATTGGCGGATGAGAGCGAGATTTCCTGCCACGCGTTGATGATCGCTAGCGGAGTGCAGTGGCGGCGGCTTGAAGCTCCGGGAATCGATCGTTTGCAAGGCGCAGGTGTTTACTACGGCGGAGGCGCCACGGAGGCGCTTTCCTGTAAGGGTGAAACGGTTTACGTTGTGGGAGGCGCGAATTCTGCGGGCCAGGCTGCCATGAACTTCGCGCGATACGCCGACCGCGTTGTGATCCTGGTTCGCGGCGATTCTCTTTCCAGCACTATGTCGCAGTATTTGATTGACCAGATCAAAGAGATGCCCAACATTCAGGTGTGGGCCCACGCAACGCTGGCCGAAGCGCATGGCGAAAGTCATCTGGAAGAGATTTCCGTGCTTTGTTCGGACACAAGCAAGCTGGAGCGCGTGCCAGCGAGTGCCATGTTCATCTTCATTGGCGCCCTGCCGCGAACCGATTGGCTGGGAAGTCTGGTAGAGAGAGATGACCGCGGTTTTCTGTTGACTGGGCCTGACCTCATCCGAGATGGCGAACGCCCCAAGGGGTGGACTCTCGACCGCGATCCGTTCCTGCTCGAGACCAATGTTCCCGGTCTCTTCGCCGTGGGCGATGTCCGCCACGGTTCCGTAAAGCGAGTGGCTTCTGGAGTCGGCGAAGGATCGGTTGCGGTTCAGTTCATCCATCAATACTTAAGCAAGGTCTAAATGGTCGAAAACTCGGAATTACTTCGCGTCCCCATATTCGCGGATTTGCCTGACGATCAGATCGCCTGGTTCATCAGCCAATCGCAAGAGCTGCATCTCAAGGCGGGCGAAGCTTATTCGCGTCAGGGTGATCCCGCGGATGCCATGTTTGTCGTGCTTGAGGGGCAACTTCAAGGGCGTGGCGAAATTGGCGGCGAAACCATCATCTTCACCATAAACCAGGGTAACGTCACGGGAGTGCTTCCATTTTCCAGGATGAAGCAGTTTACGGTAAGTATACGGGCAGAGACGGACAGCCGCACCCTGCGATTTCCCACTTCGCTGTTTCCGCAACTCATCCAGAAAATGCCGGAACTGACCCAGCGCCTTGTGGGCCTGATGTCCGACCGGATTCGTGAAACAACTCGTCTGGAACAGCAACGCGACCGCCTGGCTTCTCTCGGAAAACTGTCTGCCGGACTGGCGCACGAACTTAACAATCCCGCTTCCGCCGCCAAACGTGCTACGAGCCAGCTACGCGTCATCCTGAAGAAAATCAAAGAAGCAAGTCACGAACTCGGAAGGCGCGATCTCACTGCTGCCCAGAAAGCCGAAATTGAGAAGCTGGAGGCTTCGTTCATCCAACAAAATCAGCCTCCGCCTGATGCACTCACCGCCAGCGACCTGGAAGAACATATTGATTCGTTGTTGCGCAGTCACGGCCAGAATGACCTGTGGCAACTGGCAGCCGATTTGGCACGAAAGAACGTCAAGCCCGAGACGCTGGAGTCTCTGTTCGAGGCTCTTGACGCCGATACTGCTCGGGCCGCGCTGGTGAGGATTGCTGCATCGGTCGAGATCGCGAATCTGCTGAACGAGATCGAGAGCAGCACGACGCGGATCTCTGACCTGGTCCTTGCTATCAAGGAATACACCTACATGGATCAGGCGCCCGTGCAGAACGTGGATATCGTGAAGAGCCTGGAGACAACCCTAACCATCCTGAACTACAAGCTCAAACGCGGAGTGGTCGTGGAGCGCGACTACGGCAAGGTTCCGCTTCTGGTCAATTCATTCGGAAGTGAGCTTAATCAAGTTTGGACCAACATCATCGATAATGCCATTGACGCCATGAACGGGAAAGGCCAACTCCGGGTTCGAACCTATCGCGAAGATAGTTGCGTAGTAGTTGAGATCGGCGACAACGGGCCGGGAATTTCGTCCCAGGTCAAGCCGCATATCTTCGAGCCATTCTTCACGACCAAGGGAGTCGGAGAAGGAACTGGCCTCGGCCTCGACACTGTGCAGAGAATTGTCAAGAAGCACCGGGGCACCATTCAGGTGGATTCAAAACCTGGTGACACCCGTTTTCAAGTAAGGCTTCCCCTGTCAGAAGATTTGTCCGCGTAACCTAGAACATGCGAGACCTTAGACGCGGTTAGTAAGGTTTCGCGGTATTTTTCGAGCTCAACTTTCACCAACCCCTCAGCATGCTCCCTTCGATATAAAGCTTTGCTTCGCACTGAATCGACCGTCCAGTCGCGAGTTCATACGTTCTGCATTGGTAACTAGCGGCCACGTCTCAAATAGGTACACTTGCGGAAGACGAGGGATTCACTGTCGCCGATTCGATTGGGAACCTCCCCGCGAAAGATGAGAGCCCTGCCAAAGTTTCTAGCCGCTGTTCTCCTTCTGAGTGCTCTGGGTTGCGCTCAAACGACGCCCTATGCGGACGTGGGAATCGGCGTCAATGGTCTCGGCTTTCAATCGCCTTATTACGACGCCGACGTTGGCGTTGATTGGGGCGAACATCGTCCCACGTTCTTCGAGGCCGAAGTCGGTGCGGATACTGCGAACCCAAACGGCCTCAATAATGGCACAACCTTTCGTGCCGAAGGCATAGTGATGTGGCGGTCAACCCCGCACTGGCGTTTCGGAGGCGGAATTCATTTCAGCGATCTGTTCAGCTCTAAGTACGGGCAGGACCATGTTTGGCCAACTCTGGGGGCGATGTTCGAGCAGAATTGGTTTCGTTTGAATGCGCAGCTTCTTATTCCCACCGGTCCCACCGCTCTCGTAGGACCACTGTTCGACATGCGAATGCACCTGAAAAACAAACTCTACTTGCGCGAACGAGTTGGAATTTATTGGTACGTCACCGATTTTGAGCCGAGTTCCCGTCGCGCTAGCGCGGTTGCAGACTTTGGCGTCTTGTACGTATTTCGTTGAGCGATGCGCCCGGGCGAATGCGCCCGCCCCATACAACGTTAGTTGGATAGTGTTTTTTCGATGGCGGCGCGGAGGTCGTCGTACTGCATCAAGCCGGGATGATATAACGCTACGCGGCCCTTGCGGTCGACCAGGACCAAGGTCGGCGTGGTGCTCGCCCCGTAATTAGTGAAGTTGATCTTGCTGACAGGTACGGGGACGCTCTGCAGTCCAGGATAGTAGTGCTGCCAAACTTGTCCGATGTAGGCGATCTCATCCTTGGGCTTCGCATCCTCTCCCTTGGCCGTGTATCCGTAGAGCTGGGTGGGAGCGAGAACCGTCAATCCCTTGGCAGCGAACTCCGAGCTAAGCCTGGAAATGATGGGGCCTTCGTACTTGCAGTCCACGCACCAGTGAGCCCAGAAAAACAAAAGAACAGGCGAACCTTTGAGCTGGGTAAGCGGAGTTGGCCGTGAACCGAGATATTCCGAAGTACTTAGCGCAGGAGCGGGCTGACTGGTGAGGGTGAGCACGTTGAGATTCTTGTGCAGGCGTGGGCCGATCGAAGTGCTCCCGTAAGTCACCAAAGCGTGCCGCAGCAAGGTAGCGGCTTGGGCATTTTGACCATGAGCCTCTAGTACCAGCGCCTCCACTTCGAAAGCGGCGCCGAGCGCGACAGGCAGGTGCGGTTCGGCGTCGAGGGACCGCTTCTGGAGGAGCTGGCGAGCCAGGGTCTCGGTCTGCTTCGCGGCAGCATCAGCCTTGTCAAGCTGGTTGGCGGCCAATGCTTCGCGCGCCGTCCACGAAAGAGCTTCGAGGTATGCAGGATCGACACTATGCTGAACGCGGTAAGCTTGCAGCGCCGAATCAGCGGCGGCAAAATTCCCCTGCGCGAGCGCAGTGCGAACGTCTTCAACAATGTCAGCGAAAGCCCAGGATGAAAGCAGGAGCAGAATCGCAAAGTAACGGAGACGCATGTCTCTATCATGCAGCGAAGTCAGAAAAGTTTCCAGTGGAGCAGTGCGGGCATTGGCAGAAACACTCGTAACTCATTGACTTAAAGCTGGTTATTTAGCTAGCAGTGGAATAGCTTGGCAATTTCGAGAACATCTGAGTTACAATTCTGCTGCGTTTGACCTTTGCAGTTTTTCAGCGACTCCCGCGACAACAGCGTGACCTGCCTGAAGAAGTTCTGCGATTGACACAGCGCATATCTAAGAAAAAGGAATCGAGCAACACCATGGAAACAGGAACAGTAAAGTGGTTTAACGATGCCAAGGGTTATGGGTTCATCAGCCGCCAGAGCGGAGAGGATGTGTTTGTACACTTCTCGGCGATTCAGGCAGGTGGGTTCCGCAGCTTGCAGGAAGGCCAGCAAGTGCAGTTCGACGTAGTAAAGGGCCCAAAGGGGTGGCAAGCCGAGAATGTAAAGCCGGCGTAAACCACTTTCAAATTTTCGGAGAACTGGGCGGCTCCCCAAGCCGCCCTTTGTTATGACGGGACTTTCTTCTCCCAGCAACACGACACCATTGACAGGGCTGTCCGACTGTAATACGTTCTGAATCGACTTTGACGTGCGTTTGGTGCGTTGCCTCCCCCGGTCAACGGCTCGCCTGTCGTCGCTCCCATTATTGGCGCTGGAGCTGAAAGTCGTCGTGTCCCAAGGTCAGGTGCGAGTTTGGGCAATAGAACTCGGCGAGGACACCGGCAGCCGCATCGAGCGGAAATGAATGGCTTCAACGCCATCCGGTTGGGGGAGAAATGAAGAGCTTGCCAAGATTGTCTCAGGTGTTTTTCCTGTTTGGTTTTCTTGCGTTATCCGCGGCCAGCGCGCTCGCTCAGCAATATATTTTCACCAATGACAACGTAGCCAACAGCAACAACAGCACGACCGCCCTCGCAGTGACAAAAGATGGCGCACTGAAGGTCCTCAAGACCTATCCCACGGGCGGGAAGAGCGCGGGCAGCGGTTACTTCGCGCTTTCGCCGGTTACCTCTGCCAGAACCAGACTTGGAAGCTGTCTCTTCGTCTCGAATGGCGGAGACAGCAGCATCGGCGCATTTCAGATAGATCTCTTCGACGGAACTTTGACTAAGGTTGATGGCTCCCCTTTTTCCGATGGAGTAACTGGCGCGCAGCAGTTTGGCGTGGGGCTAGCCAGTGGAAACCGTGTTCTATTCGCGGGCAATACCAACAACAACAGTATTTCAGTATTAAGAATCAACTCCAATTGCTCGCTTAAGCTCTTAAAGGTGGTCACTGTTCCTGCCTCCCCTGCAGGCATGAAAGTCACTCCCGACGGAAGCTTCTTGATCGCGGCCTACATCGGGCAAGTCGATTCATTCAAGATTGATTCCACGACCGGCGATCTCACAGAACTCGGTCCGTTCAACACCAAGGGATCCGCCGCCGGTGTCGAAGTCAGTTGCGACGGTACTACGGCGTACTTTGGCGATGCGGCATCGAACACCCAAGTGGAAGTGTTCAGCATTAGCTCGAGCGGAGAACTAACAGAGCTCAACAATTTTTCGAACAAGAACGGTGACAGTTCTAACAACGTAATGCTCAGCGTTGATGGAACCCATTTGTATGTGAGCAACACGATGTCGAATCAGATCACGACGCTGTCGGTAGGACAAAAAGGCGATCTGACTTACGACAGCACGGTTAAGCTCAACAAGCCGGGTTTGTATGCGTTGGGGCTGGCTACGGGCACCGGACTTAATCTTTTTGTCTCGGAGGAGAACAATCCCGAGGCGATCGGCGTTCTGACTACGGACGGCGGTACGCTGAAGGAAGTCGCCGGTTCCCCATTCCATGTGTTGAAGAACGGCTCCGATCCGGCCGGGCTGACCGCAGTGCCGAGGGCGTGCAACTAAAAACCTGGCAGACCCACGCTCAGCTAAGGTTGCGTATCGCGAATCAGCACGACGTCAGAATCCGTGTGGCCACGGATCACTCCCAACTTGCTCCCATCAAAAGACCAATGAAAATCGTTGATGTGCTCAGACTTGAAATCGGTGATTTGTTTTCCCGGAGAGCCATCGAGCGGTTGAGACCAAAGGTCGTCGACTCCGGCGTGCCGAAAGGAGTAAACAACGCTCTTGCCGTCGTGCGAGAAGCGGACGGGACCAGTTCGCGGACGTTCAAATTGCAGAGTCTTCAAAGTCTGGTTCGAATCTATGGACGTGAGCACGAGCATCTCCACGTGCTCGCCGAGATGCCCAAAAGCTGCCACTGCAATTGTCTTTGAGTCGGGAGAGATGTCGAAGGCGGCCGCAAGTTGGTCTGAGATTTTTTCCGTTGTGCCTCCATCGATGGGTACCTTCATCAGTCGATTGCCGCCAACCGCGTCCTCATAGATCACCCAGCGCCCATCGGGCGAGCAAAGCGGAAATTGATCCACCTTGCCGTTGGAAAGCTGTTTGAGGTTTCCACCAGACGCGTCCACACGCCAGATGTTTATTACTTTGTCTGCTTTGGCCGCGCTGCTGAAAACCACGTAGCGGCCGTCTGCGCACGCAGATGGGGCGTTGACGAGGGCTACGCCATTCTCAACCAATCGAGTCGTACTACCCGATTGCGGATCGAGCAGACTCATACCCGAACCCGAATTCGTCACAATCCTGGAGTCGGGCATCCAGCTAAAACCAAAAATGGGCGCGCCCGAGGTGACCTGCCGCGCCTCACTGCCGGTCGCAGCTGCAGTCGGCATCACGAAAAGATTGTAATGCGATTGGCTTAGGACGCTTACCAAGGTTCGGCCATCTGCAGCGATGCTCGGCTCGGAATAGTTATTGGTGTCTCGAGTCACGTCGTGCAATATCCCGTCGGGGTACGAGACGAAGACAATCTGATTGCGGTTGAAGCTGGACTGAGCCAGCAGACCACTCTGATCCGGCATCCAGACCGGGCGCTGCACGATGCTCGCGCCGGAGGTAAAAAACAACTTCTGCTTTCCGCTGGCCACGTCGAGCGTCACCAGGCCGCTGAATGCGTTTCCCGGTTGCAGCACCATACACGCGATCGTCTTGCCGTCTGGAGACCATGCCGGGTCTCGTAATCCCCCGTTGATCGGACCACTGTACAAGACTTTCTCGTCACCGCCATTGACTGGCAAAATGAGCAGGCGCTGTTTGCCGGCTTCGGGATTGTTATCCCGAAAGTATGCGATCTGCCGCCCGTCGGGCGAAAAAGTGATATTGGAATCAATGTCGGTGACGAGTTTTTCAGGAGTGCCGCCCAGCACCGGGGCGCGGTAGAGGTAGTCCAGTTCGCTACTGCCCAGCTCGCTGCGCATGAAGTAGATGTAGTTTCCATCCGGAGAAAAGCGCAGGTGGGCGTAGTTCACGTCGGCCGGAGGGATTACCTGGGTGTCGCTGTTGGTCGGAAGGTTGCGTAGCCACAAACTCTCCTGGCCTGCGTCGCGCACGACGTAGAGAATATATTTGCCGTCGGGAGCAATCGCCACCAGCGCAGCTTTGCCAGTCTCGGTCACCTTGGTGATGGAAATATTCTCGAAGGGAACGGGGCGCTTGCGGTTGAACAAGGCATAAACGCCATACGCCGCTGCAGCGACCAGTACGATGACAATCAACGCCGCGACTCCGGTTCCCAACTTATGCTGGCGGGCCGCAGCGACGACCGCTGACCCGCTCGAAGGCAATTGGGCCGAAGAACTTGGCGGAGCAGCAACCATGACGGAAGATCCAGAAATGGGTTGCGCCATCTTGCGGCCGGTCTCTGTATCGCGTTTCAGTCGTTTAAGGTCGCCGCGCAAGTCGGCCGCAGACTGGTAACGCAGGTCGCGATCTTTCTCCAGCAGCTTGTCGATGATTTCCTGAAGTTTAGTTGGGACCTGAGGATTGAGTTGCACCGCGGGCACGGGATCGCGTTCCAAAATGCCATTGAAGATTACTGCCGATGTGTTGCCAGAAAAAGGCAAACTTCCGGTGGCCATCTGGTAGATCACAGTTCCCAACGAGAAAAGATCAGTGCGGGCATCGAGCGGTTCGCCGCGAGCCTGCTCCGGCGACATATAAGCTACCGTACCGACTGTGCTACCCGGACTGGTCAAGCTGGCCGTAGGAAGGCCGTCCTGCGTAGGGCCAACTGTCTCGGGCGCGACATCCGCGACCCGTGTCAGCTTGGCTAGACCGAAATCCAAAACTTTCACCTGGCCTCGCGTGGTCAGGAAAATGTTCGCCGGTTTGATGTCGCGATGAACGATACCCTTGGCGTGCGCGGCATCGACCGCATCTGCAAGCTGAATACTTATATCGAGCAGGCGATCAATCGGCAGAGGCCCGCTGTGCACCTTAGTGTCGAGGCCTTGACCCTCTATCAACTCCATCGAGATGAAAGACTGGTCCCCTTCTTTTTCCACCGCATAGATCGTGCAGATGTTGGGATGATTCAGTGCGGAGGCGGCGCGAGCCTCGAGCAAAAAACGATCCAGAGCAGAGGCCTCGCGGGCTAGCTCCGGCGGAAGGAACTTGAGAGCCACGCGGCGTCCGAGAGTAAGATCCTGGGCTTCGTAAACCACGCCCATGCCGCCGCTGCCCAGGCGTCCGGTAATGCGGTAATGCGAAATGGTTTGGCCGATCATGCTTGTCCGATCATCGTTGGCTGATCCCGGTTGGCGAATTACGAGAAGAAACAAATGTTAGTTTGCCCATCTTAGGGCGCATTCGAAGGAAGAGTCAAACCGGGATGGGCACTCGCCTGAGCCGAAACCGATGGCGTGGGTTAAGCGTCGCTTTCGGCTTCCGGCAAGGTATTGAAGAAACGAAAAAAATGTTCCACACGCGTAACTTGTAGGGCGTGGTGCACGCGATCGCTGACGCCGACCAGGGCAAGGCTGCGCCCATCTTTCTGATGAGTCACATACGCACCCACTAGCGCGCCGATACCGGCTGAATCTACGTACGGAACTTTGCTAAAGTCGATGATGAGAGCGCGCGAATTATTCGAACGCACTTTGGCCTGAAAGTCGAATAACGTCGCCATCACCAGCGGTCCACTCAGGAGTAGGACGCGTTGTCCATCTTTAGGGCCGGGAATATCTTCAATGACAAGGGGATCGGAAGGCATTGCGAAATATTAGTCGAGAACCGATTATTAAAGAAAGTATTAATTTTGCGAGCCATTCACACTGCGATGCGGGCGAGTGGCGCTTGGCCTCTTGCTGCTACATAATGCTATAACGTTTATTGTTTATTAAGGAGGAGCAGGCACCATGGCGTTGAAGGTTGGCGATCTGGCACCAGATTTCGAACTGCCCGCAGTCGAAGGTGACCAACGGCTAAACATCAAGCTAAGTGATTTTCGCGGAAAAAAGAATGTGGTCGTGTCGTTTCATCCGCTGAATTGGACTCCGACTTGCAGCGAACAATTGCCCGCATTCGACTCGGACCGCGAGAAGTTTGCCGCGCTCAATGCTCAACTTCTGGATATCAGCGTCGACTCGGTTTACAGCCATATGGCTTGGCAAAAGCACGCAATTGGCGAAATGCATTTCCCGATGTGTTCGGACATCTATCCTCATGCCGCGGTCACGCGAGCATTCGGCATTTTGCGCGAGGGACCGCCGCTGCCAGGAATCAGCGAGAGGGCAGTATTCATAGTGGACAAAAATGGCAAAATCGCGTTTGCCAAGGTGTATCCGCTGGACCAAAAGCCAAAGGATGAAGAATTGCTAGCGGCGTTGAAGGCTTTGCAATAGACCCAATAGCGTTGACGGTTATCAAGACAGCGAGTTCACTTCGTTGGGTTCGGCGCAACACCTTTTTTTGCGAGCATGACATTTTCCAAATATGCCCCATCGTTCGCAACTACGATTTCCGCTTTGATCTGGTCGCCTTGAGACAATTTGTCGAGCACACCAGCATCCTTCACCTGATAGGGCATGGTCATCGCCGCCATGAAGCCCGGAATCGCGTCCCCATCGACATTCATTGATTGAGTCGGTTTATCGATCGATACCACGCGACCGGTCAGAATATATCGCTTCGCGCCTTTGTCGTCCGTCTTAGCCTCTGCTTGCTTGGCACTCCGCGACGGCCCACAAGCCGTCAACATGCCGAGACATACCAAGGCAACGACGCTCAGAATCGTCGCCCGTATCCCACGCTGTAACTCTACTGAATGACTCACTGCCTATTCTCCTTTGCCATCTGGCCGCGGATAGATCGTCCATGCCAACCGCTAGTAGTGAAAGCGATAGCGAAACTCTGCATAGATTTGCCGCGGATCGTTCCAATGAAATCCGCCAAACGTCAGACTGTTGTCGAGCTGCACCCGTCGGTTGGCCACATTCAATGCTGTCACCGAAATCGTATAGTTTTCAGCGAAAGTTTTTCCGACAGCAAGATCAAACGTCGTATGGCCCGGCAGATAATTTCCGGGATACTGCACCCCGGGCAACCCATTTGTGAACCCCGAGCCGTAATACACATTGGTCGAGGCATAGCTCTTCCAAGGCAAACTTGCATTGAAGCCCAGGTTCAACGTATTTCTCTGGTCATGATCCACCGGGGCATAGCCCGGTGCGATATCGAGTCCGCACTGCGTGTCATCGGGAGGACAGATCAAGCCACCTGTAATCGGCGCGGTCGCCTTCGCGATCTGATTTGCATAGGCAAGGTGAAACTGCCCGCGATGCCAGAGGTTGGGAGACTTTAGCGTAAGCTCCCACCCTTGAATCAAGGCCCGATCCCACGTGATGGGCCAGAATATATTCGATTCGCCAATATTGTTGTGATCCAGCCAATTCGTCGCCCTGGTTTGGTACGTATCGGCGTCGAGAGTCCAGCCACGGTAGGGCATCGTCACTCCATATTGCCATTCTCGATCGCGCTCGCCGTGTAACGGGGCGAAAGTAAAATTCTGGCTGTTGGCCAAATCCAGAAGCGCGCCCGTAGCCGTCACCAGCGGCGGCGCTTGGTAATAATATCCATAGAAGGCGCGGAACACCCATTTCAGCTTTGGAACCTTCACCGCAACGCCAAAGCGGGGATCGGTTGCGTTCTCCGAGATAGATGCGTTGAACTGGGTTACTCGAATCCCAGCCATCAAAGTCAGCCACGGCGTCACTTTGAACTTGTCATTGATGAATTCGGCGGCAACTCCTCCGGTGACTCCAATCGAAGATGCTGGGAAGTTCTGACTGCCATCGGTAAACACGTTCTGAAAGTAGTTGTGCTGGTGTTGCGCGAATCCGTAGATACCAGCCTGCAGATCTTGTTTCCAAAAGTTTGCGCTCACGGATGCTTGCATCCCACCATAGTTGGCAGTTTGATTCACCGTTGAGATAACCGGGAAATCGTTCGCACCGCCCTGGTAGTCAGCGCCGTTGTAGTGATAAAAGGGAGAAACCGTAATCAGCGTATTGGGATTGAATGTGTGAACCCACGAGAATGTGACGTAGCCATCCGGTTCTCGCTCGCCGTCCCGCAGGCCATAACTGGGGTAGACCGAATTTCCGACTGAAGTGGGACTCGGGTCGATGGGAATTTGGTAATAGTCCTGCCGCAGCGAAGCGACCACGCGAAATTGGTTCTTAGGATCGGGATTGAAGATGAAGGAGGCGAATCCTCCGTAGCCGTTCGCCGCGTCGTGCACAACTTGTTCGATCGGAGCCTGCAACCCATAGTTGGTTCGATTCCCGTTC
>Ga0206833_1132_pt1 | contig 18842 bp, 5 predicted proteins | sample Alteio_BWOrgCont_32_FD_152891 | JGI IMG/M metagenome (GOLD analysis project Ga0206833, IMG submission 152891) | Enriched cells from forest soil in Barre Woods Harvard Forest LTER site, Petersham, Massachusetts, United States -... | ecosystem: Environmental > Terrestrial > Soil > Temperate forest > O... | reverse complement strand
ATTTCGAAGGTCTCTCCCCGGGCGGTTCCATTTCCATCCTTTCCAATACAAACTCCACCATGGGAAATATCGGAGCCGATTTGACCAACACATTCGGCAGCAATTGGATCGACAACCCGGGCCTCAATTGGGGACTCGCTGCCGTCGTCTCCACCAATGTCAGCTCACAGAATATCGTTTTTGCCTCGGATGCGGAGAACACTCCCGGGACCATTCAGGCCGGCTGGCCTTCCACCAGCAACTCCAATTTGGCACCGGCCCATACAGCCATTAATGGGGCCTACAACGGCGCTACTGCCTTTACTACTTCCACCAATACCAAGGATGCCATCGTTGAACCAGACGGCGCCTCCGGCAGTTGGGACTCCTACATGTATGGGGTCAACGGCAACACTTTGGCATTCAATTATTTTAACCAGGACGGTTCCAATCTCGGCGTCGGAGGACTGTTTGACGATTCGAGCACGACCGCGGGGGACGATCCGCTGGACCTCTTTGAATTGGTTCCCGGCACATCCACGACCAAACAGACCAACTATTTAGCCACATTCTCGATCGATTCCTCCGGCGATCTTACCGTCAAGAACCTGGAGGGAGTTCCGGAACCCTCAACTTACGGATTGCTGGCCTTCGGTGCAGGCGCCCTGTTTCTGGCCGCCCGCCGCGGAAGACTGCGTCCGCACGATCGCTCTTTGCTCGAGTAAGGACTTATTCCCTCCCCCTCATTAACGCCGCCCGCGCACTTCGCCGCAGGCGGCGTTTTTTTCGCTTTTGGGCAGCCGGCCGAATTCCTGACCCAGGCTCAACCTGCAATATCCTCCGCTTCAAGCGAATACCGTCCAAACCCACATCAGTGCGCAGAGCTATTGATAATAATATGTCGCACAAATGTTACATTTATTATTTTGCCCAGCCCGGGCTGACCGGCCTCAATATCCCCGCGCGTTTTCCCCTGCCTCTGCACCCTGCAAGAATCCTCGGGCGGTATTACCGTCACGGGCCCTCGATCGTCAGCGCGGTGATTCCGCCGGCCTTCCGCGGAAAACGTGATCCACACGTCCGCTCTTCGATCTAATAACGGTTTTATCACTCCATCATCGCCGCCGCCCACGGGCGGCGTTTTTCTTGCCGCCGAGGTCCGTGTGCCGCTTCCTGACGTTGCATGCAACCTCCTGATAGTGAGGATAATGAATCGTATGATCGGTAATCAGTCGAGACATAAAATGGCTGATAAAAATGTGTCTCACGAATGTTACATTTTTTATTTTGCCCAACCGCCTTCGTCCGACTTCAATCTCGGCCAAGCGATCAACCGCCCTTTACACCACACCAACTTAAATCCTCATGAAAACGAAGAACCTCTTCATTGCCATTCTCGCCCTGACCGGCGCCACCCTCGGGGCGTCCTCAGCCAGGGCCGACTTCTACGCCACCGGCGACCTCCTCCTCGGCTTCCGCAGCACCGATACCGCGCAAGACTACATCATCAACCTCGGCCCGGTCGGCAATTTTGCCGGGTTCGGGGACGGATACTCCGAAGACCTCTCCCTCGGCAATATCGGCGCGGACCTCAGCAGCGTCTTCGGCGCCAGTTGGGCCTCCGACCCCGACCTATATTGGGGCGTGGCGGGCGCGGCTTCGCCCCTCAGCCCTTCCCCGGCCACTGACACCCTCTACGTCGGTAACGCCGAAGCCGTTTTCGGCGTTCCGGGTGCCCCGCTCGATGAAGCCCCCAGGTCGGCAACCTACACCACCGGCGGATTGATCAACAATGTCGGCGAGATCGCTGATTCAGTGGACACGACTTCCACCAACGCTTCGGACGCCGTGATTCAGTCCGGTTCGGAAAGCGCCACTTGGGATTCCTACATGCCCGGCGGCTCCAATGACGCTAACACCGGCCTCGCCTTCAAGACCTATCAGGCGACTTTCGAGGGAAATTCTGCCGCCGGAATCACTGGCGATCCTCTTGATCTCTACCAGCTCACCGCCATGAACGGCGCCGGCCCCTTCCCAGGCACCTACGAAGGCACCTTCACGATCAACGGCAGTGGCGATGTGAACTTCGCAGTCATTCCCGAGCCCTCCACGGTGGGCACTATCGTCCTCGGCGCCGCCCTCCTCGGCTTCTTCGGATACCGCCGCAGCCGTGCGGCGAGAGCCTGATCCCTGACTGCCACGCAAACTTAGTCTCTTTGCCACGCAATCTTAACACTTAACTTCTGGAGCCTTCGTCTGAAGGCTCATAAACAAGAACACAATTTCCCCGAAAACCCGGGGAAGCCAGAGAACCCACTAAATCCAAAACCACCTCTTATGAAACTATTCAAGACCTTAGCGACTGGAGCCGCCCTGCTCTCCATTGCCTCAATGGCAAACGCTGACGTTATCTTTCACATCACCGGCTCGACCGCTTTTCGCGCCGGCTGCGTGACTGAGATCCAGAATGCCATCAACGGGAGCGCCACCATCGCTCCCCAGGCCTATGACAACTCCACCTACACCAGCGCTAACAACCTGTTGTGGACCGGCAGCAATGGCACCCTTGGCAATTACACCATCAAGGCCTCCTTCAACGGCTCCGGCGCCGGCGTCCAGCTCGTCTCGGGCAGCCTCGCCATTCCGTTCATCTCCAATACGGAGAGCGGTCTGGTTGCCGTCCCGACCGTCGCCACCACCGATGACGTCTCCGTGCCGGATGCGGCCATGTCCGACGTCTTCCAGGCCACGACCGGCTTCCTCGGCAATGTGCCCACCTATCTCCCGCTCGGCACCAACGGCGGCGGCAGCGGCACCAAGCAGAATCACACCTACAGTGCGCTCACGGACAACGAGGTCGCCATCGTCACCTTCAAGCCCATGGCCAGCGCCTCCTTCCCTCAGGGGACGGGGACGACCTTCGTGGACTACACCGGCACCTTCAATGTCTCCAGCTATAGCATGCGCAACCAGGTCTTCAACGCCACCTGGAGCAACGGCTCGACCCTGCTCTCCCTCTACACGGGCGGCACTGCCGACGAAGCCTCGGTCGTTTGGGCCACGGGCCGCAACCAGGATTCCGGCACCCGCATGACCTACCTCGCCGAGGATGGTTATGGCGTCAATAACCCGGTGACACAATACTTCCCCACTGTCACCAGCGGCACCGTCACGGCGGTGAATGAGTATAGCATTACGACCATCAATGGTATCTCCACCCTCGATTTGGGCAACGGCGGCGAGAGCAGCGGCGGCACCGTGCGGGGCTACCTCGCTTATCCCTTCGAGTCCGGCACTGCCGGTTATGCTGCGGCCCTGACGAACGGAACCAACGGCCACGGTTACTTTATGACCGTGCTCGGAACTGCCGACTCCGCCTCCGTGGCCTCCGCGGCCATCGAGCTCCCCTACGACGGCACCTACTTCACCGACACCGGGGTGCAAGAGGGCAGCTACTCGCTCTGGAGCTATGAACATGAGTTCCTGCGTCCCGGTCTCGCCGGAACGGGGCTCACCTTTGCCAACAGCCTGGCACACGACATCAAGACTGCGGCCACCAGCAACCTGGCCAATGCAGGTCTGGCGGCCAGCCTCATGCAGGTCAGCCGCCCTGGGGACGGCGGCCAGATTGGCTCCCTGAACTACTAAGAACAATCGCGGATCCCTTCTGGGATCACCGGACCGGTGCGGGGTGAAATCCCCCGCGCCGGTTTTTTTTTGGATTTCAAACCGCCGGCGCCGCGCTAGTGTGGCCTCACGAAAATGCGTCAAGAAGCCTTCCAGTTGTCCCGCGGGGACAGCCGGTCTCCTTGTCCCGGAGGGACAGCCCGAAAATAGCCCCGGGTTTTAACCCGGGGTTGACCCTCCTAAACGGCAAAGCCCCGGCAGGGGCAACAGAAAATTTATAAAACGAACTTCGATGACACCACACTAGGTCCGAATCATCCCTCAGCCATGCGATCCCGCTTACTCATCATCCTCCTTTCCACGAACGCCGTGGCCCTCGCCCTCGTCGCATATCTCTTGCTCAGGCCCGATTCGCAACCGCCCGCCGTACCGGTCACCGCGGTCTCCGCCTCCACCACGCAGAATAATTATCCCGCGCAGGCCTTCGCCGGCCAGCGGCCCGCAGACACTTACCAGGAGCCAATTGCGAATCTGCGCGATCAAGCGGACCGCAATGGCCGGCTTGCAAACCAGACCAATTCCACCTTTGCGGGCAACACCTCGATCCCCGGCCAGAATATGACCGCCGCCGCAAGCAATGCTCAGGGCGCTGCCCCGGACCCTCAGCCACAGCCAGAGGCCTCGGAACCAAGTGACGTGGCCAGGCTGCCGGCCGCCTTGGTGCCGCCGGACCCAAGTATGCAACTGAACGAATCGCAGCGGCTCGCGTGGGAGCAAACAGAGGACCAATTCGCCCAGGCCATGAACGGCAGCAGCCACGATCCGTCGAACCCGGACCCGTCAACCGGGAATTCGTCGAACCAGGACCCATCAAGCCAGGACCCGTCGAATCAAAATACTTCGAGCCCGGACCCGTCGCACCAGGATCCCTCGAGCCAGGATCCCTCCAGCCCGGCCTATCTCCATAAATGGCAGACGGCCCAATGGCTGAGCGATCAGCTATTCATCATGCGTTTCGGCACTCAGGCCTACAACGCGCAGAATATTCGCGAAGCCGCCCTCCAGAATTCCCAGCAATAGCCTCATCGGCCCATCGCCGAGAGCACTCCCGCCAGATTCCGCCGGGCATTTGCGTTCCCGGGATCGATCCGCAGCGCCTCCTGGTATTCCGCCACCGCGTCATCACCCCGGCCCGCCATGTAGAGAGCGCTGCCCAGGTTGCTATGCGCGTCCGCTGAATCCGGTTGCAGCCGCGTCAATTCCGTCAATTGGATCACTGCGCCCCGTGCGTCGCCCGCCTTGTACAGCGCCAGCCCCAGGTTCAATCGCCCATCGGCATAGCCCGGGTCCAGCGCCACCGCCTTCTCGAACTCCCCGATTGCCTCCGATTCCCTCCCCGCCGCCTGCAACGCGGAGCCAAAATCGTTATGCGTCGTGGCATCCGCAGCATCCAGCCGCAGCGCCTCCTGAAACTCGTTGATCGCCTGCGCAACCTGCCCCCGATGCAGCAGCGCCACCGCCAGCCCCTCGTGCGCGCCCGCAAAATCCGGGGACAGCCCGATCGCCTCATGGAATTGCACGATCGACTCATCTCCCCGGCCCATGTGGTCCAGCAGGATCGCGTAATTCAGCCGCGCTTTCAGAAAACCGGGGTTCAATTGCACGGCCTGCTCGTATTGCAGCGCCGCCTCCGTGCTCTGGCCCGCGGCCGACAGTTGCCCCGCATACGCGTAGTGCGCCGCAAAGCATTCGGGGCTGAATCGCGCGGCGTAGCTCCAGAGCGCAAGTCCATCCGCATAAAGCGCCGCATGACACCAGCTCAGGAATCCAAACACCATCAGGACGACAGCCGACCCGATCTGCCTCGGCGCCTTCCATCGCGCCGCATCCAGAGCCGCACTCAGCCCGGCCGCCACCGTCGCCAAAAAAGCCGGCAGCGCAACATACTCCAGGTGATCCGCCACCGGCGCATAAACGAAAAAGTACATCTTGAAAAAACCCAGCACCGGCAGAAGCAGCAGCCCGAACGAGCCGAATCCAAACACCGCTCCCCTCCCCCAATCCGACCGCATCCGCCACGCCACAATCAACAACGCAATCCAGAACGCCGCGCCAATTCCCGCCTCAATCCATCGCACGATGCCCGACGGCGGCGCATAAATCATCGAAAGGTGAACCGGAATCAGTGCCTTCCAGAAATAAAAAGCCGTCGCCACCGCTGCCGACTCAATCCGCTCGATCGGTCCCCCGATCGGAATCGCCGCGCCCGAAATCGCCCGCTTCGCCTGAAACCAAACCGTCACACCCGCATCCGTAGCCGCAAGCACAAAAAACGGAATCAGCCTGAGAACCCGCTCGCGCTCAAAACGCCCATTCCTCCACCACTCATAAAGCAAATAGACAAACGGCAGCATCACAATTGCCGATTTGCTCAGCAGCGCCGCCACAAATGCAACCAGCGATAGCACAAGGCTGCGCCGATCTTTTTCCGCGCCGATGTAAAAATGAAAACTCACCAGCGCCAACACCAGCGCCAGCGTGTTCTTACCCTCCGCGATCCACGCTACCGATCCCACCGCCACCGGATGCACCGCAAAAAGCGCCGCCGCAAACCATGCCCCCGGCGTCTTCATCCGCGCCAGCAGCCGCCACAGCAGCAACACCGCCGCGCAATGCAGCAGGATATTCACGATATGATATCCCGCCGCATTCATCCCCCACAGCCGCCACTCTCCCCAAAACAACGTCGAAACGACCGGCAAATAATCCGGATTCGCCGCTCCGCTCCAAATGCCCGCCAGCCCGCCCGCCGATTTGACCCAGCCATTCGCCGTGATCAGCAGATCGTCATCCCACAGGAATCCGCCCCGCACGACCGGCAAATAGGCGATCACGGTCAATGCCAGCAGCCCCAGCCCGGCCAGGCCCTCCCGCTTCCAGCCTTCACCCGCTGCGGGCCGGACCGGTCGGGCTTTGCGGGGGCGGCGTCTGGGCGGGCTCACGGGGAATTCAATGGACGTTGAATCCGATTCGCCCCGCTCTCAAGAACAACCCGCTCCAGGCGCAATCCTGGCTGAAGGTATATTCCACTGATATTTCGAGCCGAGCGGAGCGAGACGACTGCGCCGCGCAAGCGGCCGCAGCCCGAAGGGTCAGGCCGGCGACCCGAATCAATTTCGAATTTCGAATTCTCTCAATGCGCCGGAGTCGGCGACGGGCGGGCGGCGATCTCCGCCTCATACTCCTTGATCAGACGGTTGCCCTCCAGCAGCTCCGCCGGCTTTAGCCCGGCGGTATATTCCGTCAGGAAATTTTCCGCCGTGACCTCCCCTTGCGCGGCGCTCATCGACATCCACGCATAGGCCTTCGCGGGATCGGTCGCGACGCCTCCAACCCCATCGGCGTAGATCCGCCCATAATTGCTCTCCCCCTTTGCGTAACCCTGCTCGGCCGATTTCCGGAACCAATCCACTGCCGCCTTTGCATCGATCGGCATTCCCATCCCCAGCTCGTTCATCACCCCCAGGTTATTCTCCGCGCTGGCGTCACCCTGCGCCGCGGCAAGCCGAAACCATTTTGCCGCTTCGATATTGTCCTTCTTTACCTCGTTTGTCCCAAAGTAATAGACATTGCCGAGCCGGACCTGCGCGTTCACCTCCCCTTGCTCCGCCGCTTTTTGGTAGAGTTCCAGCCCCTGCTGGGAAGCCCCCTCCTCGTTGATCAGGATCGAGGCCAGCGTCGTCTGCGAGAGCGACAGCCCCTGCGTCGCCGCCTTTTCCAGCCACTTGATCGCCTCCGTCTGGTCCTGTTTCACCCCGCGGCCTTGCAGGTAAAGGATTCCAAGGTTGTTTTCCGCTTTGCCGTAGCCCTGATCCGCCGCCTTTTGGTAGTACTCGGCCGCCTTCGTATAATCCTGCGGCACTCCCATGCCGCCGGCGTAAATTTTTGCGAGATAAAACTCCGCTTCCGCATCTCCCTTGGCCGCTCCCGCCTGCGCCTCATCGAGGGTCATTCCCCTGGGTTGCTGCGCCCCGGCGACGCCCGCATGGAATGTCGCCGCCAGGATTAAACCGCCGAAGAATAATGCTTTGAATGGTACTGCTTTCATCGCGGTTGCTTAATTCAACCAGCCCGTCACGGGCAAGTTACGATTTCGCGACAACCTACATCTCCGTATCCGAATCACCCCCGCCGTATCCCAGCACCTCGACATTGATGATCGACGGCGTCTCTTCCTGCGAGTTGGTCGGCGCCTGCGCCTGAGCCTGCGTGTTTGCCGTGTTTGCACCTGCCCCCGCCGCGGCGTTCGCCGCGCCGATTGCGCCCAAGTTCGGCGCCGCCACCACAGTGGTCGGCACGCCCGATGACGCGCCGCCCGCCTGGATATTTGACGCATTCAGCACCTGTGTAGCCGCGAGATTCAAATTCCCCGTCGCCCGAATCCCCGCGTCCCCCGCATTGATCACGCCCGCCGGGGCGATCAAATCCACGCTCCCCGGCGGCACCCCCACCACCGTCGCCAGCACGCCGATGCCGCCGCCCGTCGCCAGGCCTGCAAGATCCGTCTCCACGTCCCCGCTCTGCGGATCGACCAGCACGCGCGTCGGCGGCGCGGATTGCACCGTCTTCGCAGCGGCGCCCGCGTCAATGTCGCCCGCCGTCGACCAGATGATTTCATTACCCCCGCGCAACGTAAAGATGCGCGAGGTCCCCACATTCACGCTCCCCTGGGTATATATGGAGATATTGCCCCCATCCTGCGTGAGGACACCCTCGTCCACCGCATTGCCGCCGCTATTCACGCCGACAGTCAGTTGGCCGCCCGGGGCCAGGATATCCACATCGCCCCCATCTTCCGTCTTGATCTCCCGCGTCGTCAGATCGATGTCGCCCTTACCCTGCCAGCTCCCCAGCAGCGCCGCGATTGCCGCAATGCCCTCGTCGTAATTTCCATATCCCGGGCTCGTCGGGATGTTGTGATCCCGCCCCGCGTCGCGAATCACCAGATAGAAGAGGTCCAGCGCCACGATGTCCTGCTGCTGCGGGCTCAGCTTATCGTACTGGTCCAGGCTCGAGACATCCAGGCCAGGGTCGCTCGTCGCGAGGTCCGCAAAATAGAGCGGGCCCAGCGCGGAACTCAGGAAATCCGTCGCGAACGTCTTGAAATCCAGCGTGCTCCCTGGCAGCCCATCCGCCATCCCGCCCAGCCCGGCGGCAACGACGATCTGCGAACTCTCGAACGGCAGATACGGATTGTGCGAGTTGCCCACCGTGGTGATGCCAAGGCCCAGCGATGGGTCCGCATTCGGCGCCGTGGCCCCCAATGTAATATTCTGCCCCGCGAGCACCTCCAGCGTCCCCGGGCCGGCGACCTGGATATCGCCGGGCAATGCCCCCTGCCCGGAGCTTGCCCCGCCGCTCGCCGCCAGCAGCAGTGGTGCGTTCGGATCATAGGGCAGGATGTCCCGCCCGGCCGACACAATGCTCATGCTGCTCTGGGCCGTATTCTGGATGTAAAACGAGATATCGGTAATATCCTCGCCCGCGATCACATCCGTCTCCTTCGGCGTAAATAGCGTAATCCCGGAGATACTCCCCGCATCCGCATAAATCTGCGCCGGCTCTGTATCCGTCGCGTGCAGAATGCCGGGCGCATTCAGTTCCTGCTGCGTCTGCAGCACAGCGTACTGGCCCTCGACCGAACCCGATTCCGCAAAGAGATTGTCGATGAATTGGAGAAACTCCTGCCCGCTAATGTAGCTCCTCACCACCGTGCCCACGACCGATTGGTAGGCAAACGGCGAGGTGGTCTGCGGGATCAACTCCGGGTTGGCGTCAGAAACGTCGATTTGCGTCGAGAACGACACTTCGCTCTGGCTATTGATATCGAACCCAACGCCATTGATTCCATTGATGGAACCCGCCGCCGCGAGCTGCAAATCCCCATCCGGCGCCGGCGCCAGCGTCAGGTTTCCTGCCACATTGATATCGCCGGAAAACGCAGTCGCCCGCAGCGTTGAAGGCATGATCGCGAGAGGTGAGTCAGTCGATAACCAGGCGGTAAGGTCGCTTTCATCCAGCCGCAGCCACGGTTGATAGTCAGAGACCGACTGCAGCCCATTGACGGTCAGCAGCGAGACCGCATCGAGATACCCATACAGCGATGGCTCGACCGTTCCGGAAAGGTAGGAGTCTTCCTCGAGATCGACATTCCCGGTCAATGAAGAAACTTCCACCGAGTCATCCGCCCCGTAAGTCGAAAAGTAAGTCTTGTACCAATAGGTATTACTATAGCCTTCGGGCAGCAGGAACGGATTGGCCACCGGTCCCAATGTCAGATCATCGTTCGCGCTGACATCAAAACTCCCCTGGCCCAGGAAGAGCGTCGTCGGCAGCCACGTGGCCGGATCGGTGGTCGCTTGTCCGAGGCCGGGGATCGAACCAAGCGAAGGTGACCGCGTGGGGTTTGTGTCGATGCTCCCGCCCGCGCTCAGAATGCCATTCCCGTTCTCGACGTAATAAACACCCGCATTAATGTCCCCTCCCGCCCGCACGGTCAAATCTCCGCCGCCCAGTTCGACAAGTCCGGATGCATCCGGGGCAATCGGGTTGCTGCTCAAGTCCACTCCCGGCATCCGCGCATTCGTCGGGATGACCGCATCCACATTGTTGATGCTTCCGCCCGCGGTCATCGTGACGTTGCCCCCGCCCAACGCGCCCACCCCTTCAAAGAAATTCTGGAAATCCACCCACCATGACGTCGATTCCACATCGCCCCCTTCTCCCGTCCCGAATACCCCGCTCGGGGTCACATATCCGCGGCGATAGAGCCAGTTGATCGGCAGTTCCTTTTCCGAATCAGGAATATACTGGCCCGAGAAGTTTTGCGTCAAATGGGAGATATTGTCCGCGGCAAAGATCGATACATTGCCGCCCCCGTAACTATACTCCACATAAGGGTTTACTTCCTGAACATTGCCGAGCGGATCACCGGTATTATTCTTTATATCATTGACCACGGGAACGACAAATGTCCCGCCCATGGTCGGATCCTGTACCTGCGTGCCGGCGGTATAGATGGTCGCAAACTCATTCAGGAGATCAACGTCGCCTCCCGTATCGATGTTGATGTTACCCACTCCGGTCCGAATAACCTGGTAGAAACCGCTGACTGCCTTCGCCGTCGTCGCCTTGGTCCCGCCGCTGCCGCTCTGCGGTGGAATATAGGGGTTCTCATCGTTCACACCCAGCTCCAGCGACCCGCCGGGCAGTTGGTTGATCGTTCCCGTCCCATCCCCCGCCACGTTCGCCGTGGCGATGACCGCATTGTAATTCGCGCTCGTGAAATCCGCACCCGCCACAATATTATACGACCACGACAACGATCCCGCCGACAGTAACTGCGCCTCCCATTCGGTGTTCGGCGAAGAAACAAATCCATCCGTCAACGCCCCGTTGAAGATCAAGTCGTCCGCTGCGCGAAGCGTGAGCGTCCCGGGAATATTATTCCCTGTTCCATAACGCGCCGTCGACAGATCCCAATCGTTGTTCAGCACCAGACTCCCTTGCGTATTCTCGATTTCCTCGCTCGGCTCCACATTGAATATAGCGGACGAAATCCCGGGGTTCCCGCCAATGAGCCGGCTCGTGATCGCCGCCGCATTGCCCATGAACGAACTCGCGTTGCTCAACGCCGTGCCCTCCATGTTATCGATGGAAGCCTGCCCCGCCGTATTGGCGTCCTGGATATAACTACCCGCAACCACAATACTGCTCGCCCCATTAATCGTCCCTGCGATCGGAGCAATATCCAAATCCACGCCCGCATTGGCAGCGCCATTGACCGCCACAATGTTATTCCCACCATCCACCTGCGGCGCCTGCACAAACAAAGTCCCCGTCACATCTTGTGACGCCCCCGGCCCGCTTGGCGTCGCTGTGACACCGAGGTCGATCTCGCCGTCGATGGTCACCGCCCCGCCAGTCGTCTCCAGCGTTACCGCCCCGCCCTTTCCGGCGTCGTTGTAATTCTGCGCCGACGCATTCAGGTCGCTCCCGTTCTCGAGCGTCAGATTATCTGCCGCGTACAGCGAAATCGTCCCGCCAAAATTCCCGGACGCATTGATCGTTCCGACCACATCGATCGACCCCGCATCCGCCGATACCGTGTAGCTCTGCGCCGTCGCCTCGCCCGTAATCGTCACATCCGATGACCGCACCCGGAAGGAGAGCACATCGTCAAAGCCAGCCGCCGCCAGCGCCGAATCGATCGCATTCAGGTCCGGCTGCGAGCTGGAATCGAGCGGTAGCGTCGCAACATCCATCGAGAACGAACCACCCGCGCCACCCGCACCCGCCTGCCCCGCAAGCGTCCCAGCCGCCGCCGTAAAACTACCGGTCGGCGCGCTCACGTTCAGCGTGCCCGCATCGCCGCCGCCAGACTGCGCCGCGACGCTGACACTGCTCCCCTGCGTGATGGTAATATTCCCCTGCGCCGCGGCCAGATCGATCACGCCGCCGTTCGTATATTTGGTAAGGTCAAAAATCGTTTGCGCCGTGCCCGCCGCATTCAATGTCGCGGCGTTCTGGTCACCAATCGCGATATTCCCACTGAGTGCGTCCAGGCTGATCGAGCCACTCGGCGTCGAGATATCCCCGTTATCGTCGATGCTCGATCCGATAAACGCGAGTGAGGCTCCAAGGCCGCCCGTCACCTTGGCCGTGGAGGATTTCGCCGGTAACCCGATCTCCATCGCTCCACCGGCCGAGATGGTCTCCACACTTCCCTCAACCGCCGTGATAATCGGAGTCGTCAGGTTCAGCGCTCCGCTCACGGCCAGGCCGCCGCTCGCCGTCGTGCCGGCGGAGGCTGCAAGATTGCCGTCGGTCGCACGGATGCCATTGGCGGCGTTCAAATCCACCGACGCAAACTGGTCGATATTCAGTTGATTCCCGCCGAGATCAATCCGGTCGGCATCGATTTCAAGATCCCCGCCCGTCCCCGCCGCCGGCCCAATATCGGTGCCATCCGGACTGTTCCCCAGCGTCACCTGCTGCGCCGCCAGTTCGACCGTTCCGCCGCTGTCATTGAAGCCCCGAATCTCTCCCGCATTGAGCGAGAGGCTTTGCAACTCCGGCGCTCCGGTCGCGCTCACAGCGCCGATCTGCCCGGTCCCATAGAAATCAATCGTCGAATAACTCAACAGCGAAAGCGACGTCGCCCCGGTTTGCAGCGTCTTGAGCGTATTCTCTGTGAGAACCAATCCGCTCGTCGTCGGCACAGTGCCGGGATTGCCCAATTCGACCGTGATCTGCCCGCTCGACATCGTCAGTGCGCTCGCCTGGACGATTGCATTCGGGTCCAGGCTCGTCGCCGCGCTCGAGTCCAGGGTCACCGATGCGCCCAGCAGTTTCGCCCCGCTGTCTATGTCCAGGCTCGCGTTATTCGGTTGGGTCACGCCGGTCCGCGTCTCGGTATCGGCGACGTCACCGCTGACTCTCAGCAGCACACCGTTGCCATCGACCGCCAGCGCTGGATCGCTGTTCGAAACCGCGCCGCTGCTGTCAATCTCCGCTCCCGTATCGACCGTGATGTTCGTCTCCGCCGCGAGAATAATGTCGGAGCCCTTCAGGTCCACCCCCGATTCCACTGTGATGCTCGGCGTCGTGACATTCACCACCGCGCTCCCGTCGCTTCCATCGCGGAATCCGCCGATCAGCAGGCTGCCCGCCGCGAATGTGCTCAATGCCGACGCATCCAGCACCAACGCCCCGCCTCCGCCGCTGCTACTGCTTCCTGGCGCCGCAATATCGATTGCAACCGGCGTGCTGATATCGACGATGCTTTGCAGCGCTCCCGCCGGAGCAGACGCCTCAAGCTCGCCCTCGATGCTCAATGACTGTGTCGCCTCCAGTTCCAGTTGCCCCGCATCCTCCGGCAGCCGCGGCACCGCAACGTGATTCTCCAGCGCTCCCTCCTCCAGGAAGCTGCTCCCAAAGAACGGCACGTAATCCGCCCGCGCCGCCACCACGCTCTGCGGCTGCACCTGATAGTAGGAAACAAGCGGCTGCGCCGAAGGTGTATCGAATGCGTTGATCGTATAACCGCTCGTCAGATACGAGCCGTCATAGTCCGTTGTAATCGCCGCCGGCGTGGCCCCGCTCTCCGGCGTCACAAGGTAAGCCCCGGGCAAATTCGCATACCGCGCCGGCAGCAACGTATAATAGCCCGCGCCGAGGGTCCCGACTCCGTTCAGGTAAATCTCCGACCCTAACTTCAATTTCGAATTCACATAGCCAAGGTCGCCGCCCAGGTTTGCTTCGGCGGTCGCAATGGCGCTTAGATTGGTGCTCGTGCTGCCGCCCGAGAAGTAAGGCGCGTAAGGCGCATACTCCGCCTCGTAGCCCGGAATAATCGCGTAGCTGGTATTATCCGCCAGGATGTCCGCGCTCCCTCCCGGTCCCGGCAGGAATTGATACGCGTAAAGATCGCCCCCGCCGCGCAGGTCAATCACCGCGCCCTTGTCGTCGTTCACCGTCGCCCCGGAGATGGTGATATTCTTCGATGGCACTCCGCCCGCCGTAATGTCGTTGCCCGAAGGATCGATCCATTGTTTGCCGTTCAGGTTGATTCCATACGGAATTAAAATCCCCTGCCCGGTCGTCGGATCGATCGCCGACACCGATGTTACGCTCCCCTTCTTCAGCGTCACAGTCTGGGCGATCGGCGCGTCCTGCCCTGTCATCAGGTCAATCGGCGCCGTCCCGCTCCCATCCCATCCCAGTGTGATCGTCCCAAACGGCGCCACCAGCGTCCCGCCCTGATTAATGATCGACGCAAAAATATCCAGCGTCCCTCCCGCCGATAGCGGCAACGCCCTCGTCCCGGATCCCACAATCGTCACCGACCCCTCCTCCGTCGTAGCTCCCACTTGGTAATTATAAGCGTCGATCTCAAACGTCGTCTCGGTCGGCGGATAAATCTGCCCCGCCTCCATGAGAATCTTTCCGGCGACATCCAGCGTCCCGTCGCCGCGGATATCGCCGCCATCCGCGATGAGCCTCAAATCACCGATATCCTGGAGCAAAAGACTGCCCACGTCGATCAGCGGCGCCCTTACCGTAAGGCTCGTCAGCCCGTAAGTCGGCGGCGGCGTATTCCCGCCCGGCAGCGCCGTTTCGCCAATCGTGCTCGGCTGTGGCGTCTCGAACGCAGCACCCAAATCCACATACCCCGCGGTAATGCTGACTGCGTCCTTCGCCCCGTCGCCGTAGATCACGCCGCCACTTCCCACCGACACATCTCCGCGAGCATCGATCGAGACCGATCCCTTGAATTGCACCACACCATTCAGGTTCAGATTGTCAAACCCGCCCGACTCGAAATCGTTCACCGCAAAATTCCCTCCTGTCACTTCCACTCCCGGCGACTCATCCACCACCTGCCCAATCGCCCCGAGTCCATGCTTCTTGAAGTCGGCGGGAACCGTCCGTCCCCCCTGCGTCACGGTGAGCGTGATATCCGTCGGCGAGTGCGACACCCCCGATTCATCCGGATAGAAATGCCCCGATTGCACCGTCAGCGTTCCACCGAGCGCCGAAGGCCCGCCCGCATTGCCCAGCAGCGTCGCGTCGGTAAATAACTCCTGCGCCCCGCTCAACGTGATTGACCCGCCGCTGCTGTCGATCTCGGTCGCAATCAGCGGCTCCCCGGCAAATGAACCCATGGACGGGTCCGTCAGCGCGCTGCGCGAATCGGGCAAATCAAATACTCCGGTAGCGCCGGACACATTCAGCACCGCCCCCGCCTCCGCCAGGATATTTCCCGACACCGAAATGCTCCCCCCCGGCAGCACAATCCCGGTATCGTACCCATACGCATTCGGAGTGGTCTCGGTCGTTCCCTCCGTCGAAAGAAGGCTCCCCGGCGCCAGCACGACATCGATCGTCGCGGTCGTCGGGTGCTCTAGCTGAAGATCCCCCACGCTGTTCGCATTGCCGGCCACGCTGATCGTCCCCGCCGGCGCGATAATCGATCCGAGGATCGCCACCGTATTTCCCTTGATCGCGACTTTTCCACCGGGGTCAGTCGTAATTCCCGACCCCGCCCCGAGCACAAAATTACCCTCCTCGAGATCAATCGTACCGTCGTACTTATCCGTGACGCCATTCGCCTCGAATGTCAGGCTCGCAGGCGTCCGCGAGCTCTCGGGCAGCAACGTCGGAACCAGTTCGAGCTCATCCGGATTGCTCGGATTCTGCTCCGCGACCTCGCTCGTGACGATGGATGAGATTTCCGTGCCCGGTGCGATGGATACTGCCGGCAATTGTTTCCCGGCCTTGTTCTTCGCGCCGAGCCCCTCGATCGTATACGAGTCAAATCCGCCTTCGTCAAAAAGCGATGGGGCCAGCAGAAGCACCTTGGGATTCGAAGTCGCCCCGCCGATCTGCACCGTCGTCGCCTCGAGCGTCAGCGATCCTCCCGTCGCCCCGGAATAGCCCTCCAGCGTCGAGCCGAGGAACAGTCGCCCGCCCAACACCGAATCAATTTCCGGATCCGCTCCGGTTTCCACCGCAATCGACCCGCCGTTGCCGTAAGTGATCTTGCCCGTCGGGCTGTCCGTTAGGCCGCCAGACACATTCAGCACGCTTCCGGTTTCAAGATCCGCCGAAAAGCTGTCGATAGTGATCGCCCCGCCATTCGTCACGTTCGGCAATGTTTCCGCGTCGGCAGATTCCGGCCGGTTGTCCACAATCAGCCCCGACGTATCCAGCTCCGCGTCCCCGCCGAGCACCAGCAGCCCTTCGCCTGCGACCGCTGGCGGACTGCTGCTCGGCGGACTCGAATTCAGCGATTGAGCCGTGTTCGGATTGATATTGTAAGTCGTCAGCGAAATATCCCCGCCAGGCATCAGGATCGATCCGTCGACGGTCATATTCATCGACTCGAGCGAGATCGACCCGTACAGCGTATCCCCCTCGGAATTCGCGTACGCAATCGCCGGCCCCTTCCACGTGACCCCGTCCGGCTCGATGATATTCCCCGATCCGTCGTTGATATTCACCGTCCCGAACCCATCCTCCGAAGTCAGGTCCGGCGAGAGTACCACCTTCTTCTGCAAGTCGTCCGGCAGCGCAATTGGATTCCCGGAACTATCCACCGCAAACGCCGGCACGGCTGCCTGCGTAACATCCGGCTCGATGACCACCTCCGGCGGAATCGCGGGCGATATCGGCAGGAAAGTTGAGATCGACTGCCCCTGCAAGGCGAGCGTGAATCCCCCCGGCGCCGGCCCAAGGCTCAATTGCCGCGGCCCCTGCACAGTCTCCCCGAGGAACGACCCTTGCAGCGCCACCGTCGGAGCCGTGATCGATATCTGCCCCCCATTCCCTCCGTAATCATACCCGGCCTCATAATGCGAAAGGTTCGTGATCGGATCGGTGAACGTCTGCGTGATCCCGTATTTCGCAAAATCCATCGTGAACTGCCCCGTGAATATCCCCTGGTAGATCATGTCCGGCGTCGCCTGCGAGATGTCGTAAATGTGCCCGGCCGATACTACTTCCGTCGTCTGCACCTCCCCGCCCGCGTAATCGATGTATCCCCCCGACACATTCACCGATGACCCGCGCTGCATCACGATCGACCCGCCCGCATCCATTGTCACGTTTCCCCCGTTGATCGTCAGTTCCCCGATCGTCTCCTGTACCAGATTCGCGTACGCAAACAAATTCGCCAATGGCGACCCGATCCACGCCGACCCATCGTAAACTCCCTGCTCCCGGATATCGAACTGGATCGTTTTCCCACGCAGCACGCTGTTCCGTTGCAGCGGATCGTCCGCCAATTCGGTCCCCAGCAGTTGCGCCGTCACGATGTTCTGCGTCACCGATGCGGGCACATCCGCGGAGCCCGCCGAATCGATCTCCGCTCCCGAATCCAGGTAAATCTGCCCCGACGAGTTCACAAAGTTCACCTTGTATTCCCCCCCGGTCGACTCCTGCACCGCCCACGTTCCCGCGTCCAGGTTGATCGCCGTCGACGGCGCAAGGATCGTCGAATCCGCATCCATGTGGATCACGTTCCCCTGCACGTTTACCGATGCCGCCGCCAGTTGCTGCGTCGGCACGACAGTTGCCAGGCTGTCCAATTCCGGCAGGATATCCGTCACGCTATCCGGCCCGAATGTCACCGTACCCGCACCGGTCGGCAGGAAGAGGAACGGACTCAGGTTCCTGATCCCGCCCGTGCTGTTCCCGCTGGTATTGTTCGAAGGGTCCACGGGATCCATCTCCGCCCCATAATCCGCCAGCAAATCAATCCTCCCGTTCAACGATACCGTCGTGCTCGAATCGATTTCCCCAAACTGATTCACCGTCTTCCCCGTGATCGTCGTATCCCCCTCCGGCACATCGATGTCCCCTTCGTTCGTCGCCGTCCCCGCGTAAGTCCCCACCGACCCCACATACACATCCAGCCCGCGCAGCGACGCATCCCCGCTCGGGTGTGCTGCAAATCCCACCTGCAATCCCGCCGCCAGGATCGTCTGCCCGTCCGGCGTATAAATCGCCCCGGCATTGGTCACATTCGCCCCGATCAGCGCGATGCGCCCGCCCACGTTATCCGCCGATGCCGGGCTCACCATGGTAGCGCCGGCCTCGACCGTCACGTTCCCATATTCCCCGCTTGTCGGAGCAGTGGGAGGCGTGAAGGCCGGCGTTCCATTGGGGCCGGCGTTCATGGGCAGAGTGGAAAACAAAAACTGCGCGTCCTGATTATTCAGCAATCCGGTGGCGATCAGGTTCGTATTAATCGGCAGCGCCGACGCCACCAGCGTGTGTACATTCACCTGCGACGACCCGCCGAAGATAATCCCGTTCTGGTTGATCACATAAACCTGCCCCCCCGCGTTGATCGCTCCCAGGATCTGCGACGGCACGTCCGACGGATCATTGATGATATTGAACGCGATCCACTTGCTTTCGTCCGCTCCACCTTTGCTTTGATTAAAATCCAGCGTCGTCGTCTTGCCGATATTGAATGACGACCACGTCAGCACCGCATCCGGCGATGTCTGCGCAATCGTTACGATCGTCCTGCCATTCGCCGCCGTGGCCTGGCTCGGCTGGCCCGCCCCCGTCCACGTCGCCGCCGTGGCCACCACCAGGCCTCCCGCCGTCAGGCCATTCGGCACATTCGGCAGCGTCATGCTCGAATTGTTCGGATTGATCCCCAG
>Ga0206833_1131_pt1 | contig 18879 bp, 16 predicted proteins | sample Alteio_BWOrgCont_32_FD_152891 | JGI IMG/M metagenome (GOLD analysis project Ga0206833, IMG submission 152891) | Enriched cells from forest soil in Barre Woods Harvard Forest LTER site, Petersham, Massachusetts, United States -... | ecosystem: Environmental > Terrestrial > Soil > Temperate forest >... | reverse complement strand
TAGATGTTTTTTACAAACATACGTTGCTTTATTTCTTTTTCAAAAAGCATGTTTTAAGCATAGCTTTTAAAAAGAAAAAAGCCTGCTATTTTTTGTAGCAGGCTTTGATTTATATTTTTTGGTCGATTTAAATCAACTTATTTGGTTACGTACATTACTTCTTTAACCGCTTTAATTACACGCTCAGGGTTTGGTAAATATTCCTGAATTAAAGTAGGCGCATATGGTAACGGAACATCGCCACCCATAATACGCAGTACCGGAGCATCTAAATAATCAAATGCATCTTTCTGTACTTTAAATGCAACTTCAGTAGCAATAGAACCTAATGGCCAGCTTTCTTCAACAATTACCAAACGGTTTGTTTTTTTAACAGAGGCAATTACCGTATCATAATCAATAGGGCGAACAGTGCGTAAGTCGATCACTTCTGCACTGATGCCTTCTTTTTCCAATTCGGCAGCGGCAGCGATAACTACTTTCATTATTTTGCCAAAGCCTACAAGGGTAACATCAGTACCTTCTTTAACAACTTTAGCTTTGCCTATTTCAATGTAGTAAGTTTCTTCAGGAACTTCGCCTTTATCGCCATACATTAATTCTGATTCCATAAAAATAACCGGATCAGGATCAATAATAGCTGATTTTAATAAGCCTTTTGCATCATAAGGGTTTGATGGAACAACCACTTTTAAACCCGGGCAGTTAGCATACCAGTTTTCAAAACACTGACTGTGTTGTGAACTTAACATACCTGCATTGCCGGTTGGGCCACGGAAAACAATGGGAACAGAAAACTGTCCGCCGCTCATTGACATAATTTTAGCTGCGCCATTAATGATTTGGTCAATAGCCACTAACGAAAAGTTAAAGGTCATGAATTCAATAATAGGGCGCAAACCGTTCATTGCTGAGCCAATGCCGATACCGGCAAAACCAGCTTCAGAGATAGGAGTATCAATTACACGTTTCTCACCAAACTCATCAAGCATACCCTGACTTACTTTGTAGGCGCCATTATATTGGGCAACTTCTTCGCCCATAAGGTATATCTTATCATCCTTGCGCATTTCCTCGGACATTGCTTCACGAAGCGCTTCCCTGAACTGTATTTCTCTCATTGTATTGTTAAATGCTATTTTTTGCGAACGCAAATATAATCACTAATGTGTGATTTGCAATTTGCTGTGTTATTACTACACTATTTTTACGATAATATACCAGTTTGCAGTGGGCTTTGCCAGTTTGCAGCTCGGAGTTTGCAGTAAACAGTTGCCAGTTTGCGGTATGTAGACATCTTTTCAGTTTTTGATTTAACTGCCAACTGCCGACTTTCCTCCCTCAACTGCCTACTGCAAACTATTTCTTCCGCTCACCCTTCATTTTCGAAGCAATTTGCAATGCCTTATAAGCATTTACAATTCCGCCTGTTTTTGAAAGCGATGCAAAATCAACTTTTTCGGTTTTTGAACCTGGTTTTAAAACCATGGTGCCGTTCAGCGGTGTGGCCGATTGTAATATGGCCTGTTTAACCTGGCTGGCGCTTAAGTTAGGGTAATACTCTAATATCAATGCTGCAATACCTGCTACAATTGGCGATGAAAAGCTCGTTCCGTCTTCGGTATTAAATTCGGCGTCTTCATCAATTGAAGTAACTTTTACGCCGGGCGCAAATATATCTACATTGTTTTTGCCATAATTAGTAAAGTCGGCAGCCAGTTTTTCATCCAGCTTGGGACCCGACGCGCCAACGCTAATCACATTATCAGTAGTTGTGCCATCCAGATAGGTGTCATTAGGGAACTGAGGGGTTTTGTCGACATCCTGGTTATCATTGCCCGATGCCATTACCAGCAGCACATCATGCGCAGCGGCATATTTAAAAGCCTCGTCAACCCATTCTTTATGGGGCGATATTTTTTTACCGAAGCTCATATTAATAACTTCGGCACCGTGATCAACCGCAAAATGAATAGCGTTGGCAATATCCTTGTCATATTCATCGCCGTTAGGTACCGCCTTTACCGACATGATGCGCACATTATCGGCAATGCCATCAATACCATAGCCATTATTGCGGACGGCACCAATTAAACCCGCTACACCCGTTCCGTGTGATGCATCAGGTGTTTTAAGTACATTGTTGCCGTATGGTTTGCCATCGTTTACATCCGGATCATCACCTACAATTTTAGCGCGGGCATCCAGATCGGGGTTAATGCTGTTGTTTTGCTTGGCGTAATAGTCGGTAATATCCTTTAATATTTTGGCGTTGTTGGTATCGCCCCCAATTTGGGTAAAAACCGATGCCCATACTGTTTTGCTCTGGCTTATAGTATCGTTGGCGGTAGTAATACGGTCCAAATCTTTCTGATTAAAAGTTTGGTCCGATCCCAGCTTCAATTCCCTTTTAATGTAAAAGTTAGTTGCCGAAAGCACATTAACTTCGGTAGTTAGATCTTTAATTTCAGCTTGAGCTTTGGTATAAGTCGAGTCGTAATTAGCCTTTACGCTTTGCCAAAAAGCAAATTCTTTTTCCTTACCGGCAGGTGCGGTGGTTACGCTGGCGTATTTATCTTTCAGCTTAAAATACTGGCGCACTTCTTCGGTAGTTTCGGTAAAATCAACCTTACCGCCTTTGCCGCCTAAAAAATCCCAGCCGTGTACATCATCCACAAAACCATCACCGTCATCATCAATACCATTACCCGGAATTTCTTTGGTGTTTACCCATAAAATGCTTTTCAGGTCGGTCTGATTAGTATCGATACCGCTATCAATAGTGGTAACAATTACCGTTTTACTTTTTTTACCTTTCAGAAACAGATAGGCCTGGTTTAAGCTTACGCCATAAAAGCCATCCGTTTTTAAATCCATCTGGTGCCACGTTTTTGGCGGATCGGGTTCCGGTTTAGCTATTTCCTGTGCGGAAGCGTTTAGGGTGATAAACAAAGCTCCGCATAATATGGAGCTTAAAGCGTAGGTGCGTAGTTTATTCATGTTGGTTGATTGGGTGAATAGTTGATTAAGAGAGTGGTTGTTGCATAGGTAGTTAAACATCTTAATTCTTTAGAATTAAGATGTTTAACTGATTTTAACCTAATCAACCTAATCCAACCCAATCAACCATTCACCAATTATTTATAAATCAAATTTAATTCCTTGTGCCAAGGGTAACGTTTTTGAATAATTAATAGTATTGGTTTGGCGTCTCATATACACTTTCCAGGCGTCAGAGCCCGATTCCCTGCCACCGCCGGTTTCTTTCTCTCCCCCAAATGCACCGCCAATCTCTGCTCCCGATGTGCCGATGTTCACATTGGCTATGCCGCAGTCAGAACCAGCAGAGGATAAAAATTGTTCTGCCTCACGTAAATTTCCGGTCATTATTGCTGATGATAATCCCTGCGGAACACCATTTTGCAGTACGAGAGCTTCATCAAGCGTTTTATATTTAATGAGATAAAGGATAGGCGCAAATGTTTCGTGCTGCACTATCTGATAATGATTTTCAACCTCTGCTACGCATGGTTTTACATAGCAACCAGATGAATAATCATTGCCTGTTAGTGCGCCGCCTTCAACCACAAACTTACCGCCTTCTGTCTTGCATTTTTCAATGGAATTGAGGTAAAGCTTTACGGCATCTTTATCAATCAGCGGACCCATATGGTTATGTTCATCCAGCGGGTTGCCGATGCGTATTTGTTTGTAGGCGTTTACCAGTTTCTGCTTAAACGGTTCGTACACACTTTCATGAATAATTAAGCGGCGGGTACTGGTGCACCGCTGACCGGCGGTACCTACTGCGCCAAATACGGCACCAACAAGAGCCATTTCTAAATCAGCATCTTCAGTAATAATAATAGCGTTGTTGCCGCCAAGTTCCAGCAGGCTTTTACCCAGCCTTGCGCCAACTGCTTTGCCAACTGCCTTACCCATACGGGTTGAGCCTGTGGCCGATACCAATGGTACGCGGGTATCATTGGCCATCAGTTCGCCAACTTCGCGGTCGCCAATTACCAGGCAGCTTACGCCTTCGGCTATGTTATGTTTTTTAAATACTTCCTGCGCTATATGCTGACAGGCAATAGCAGTAAGCGGTGTTTTTTCTGATGGTTTCCAGATACATACATCACCACAAACCCAGGCTAACATGGCGTTCCAGCTCCATACAGCTACCGGAAAGTTAAATGCCGAAATGATGCCCACTATGCCCAGCGGATGATATTGCTCATACATGCGGTGCTGGGGTCGCTCGCTGTGCATGGTTAATCCATATAGTTGACGGCTTAACCCAACTGCAAAATCGGCAATGTCAATCATCTCCTGCACCTCGCCATAGCCTTCCTGCAGGCTTTTGCCCATTTCGTACGATACCAGTTTACCCAGGTCTTCTTTCTTTTCGCGCAGGGCATTGCCAATCTCGCGTACTATTTCGCCGCGCTTAGGGGCTGGTATGGTGCGCCAGGTAACAAAGGCTTTTGCGGCCTGCTCAACAACCTGATTATAGTTAGCCGCATCAGCTACTTTAACCGATGATATTTTTTTACCATCAACAGGCGATACAATATCTTTTATAACGGCATTGCTGCTGCTACCCCACTGATTACCTGTACTAAATGCTTCATTAATGTCGTTTATATGTAAACGATTAAGAATATCTGAAATATTAAGACTCATAATTGTTACTTTTGCCAAAGGTAAAAATCTTTAAGGCAATTTTTTATTAACTCATCGTTTGCCGGCAAAATGATTCACATTAATTATCAAGGCTTTGTACTAACACCTGTTAACAATGTTTGAATGTTAATAACTAAATTACGCCAAAAACGTTTATTACTTGTATTTTGAACTCAGTTAAGCTTAATAAGCGATTTTATAAACCTTGACCGAGTTGTTGTTCTGAAACAAAATTGAATGGAAGAAGAATTTGAATTTGGTTTTACCGAAGATCCAAAGTTTTCGGTAGAGCGGTACGAAGAAATGATTCGTAATCATGATCAGTACTTTTTTGATGCCCAGGCGTTTGAGAACATTATCGACTACTACATCGAAAAGAACGATCCGCCTAAAGCTTTGCAGGTTGCAGAGTATGCCCTTAACCAGCACCCTTTTGCAGCAATATTCCTGATTAAGCAAGCCCAACTGTTGGTTGTTGCCAATAAAGTTGCCGATGCATTTGCTGCGCTTGAAAAAGCCGCTATGCTCGAAGCATCAGACCCGGATATTTACTTGATCCGCGGTAATATTTACGAAAGCCAGGAACGCTATGGCGAGGCCCTTGAAAACTACGAAAAAGCACTTGATTTAGCCGAAGAAACAGATGAGGTGCTGTTACATATTGCTTATGTGTACCAAAACATGGGCGATTATGAAACAGCCATCACTTACCTGAAGCTGTGCCTGAAACAAAACATGGAAAACCAGGACGCCTTGTACGAACTGGCCTTTTGTTATGATGTGCTGGATAATCAGCAGGAAAGTGTTTCGTTTTATCAGCAATATATTGATAACGAACCATACAGCTATGCTGCCTGGTATAATCTGGGCAACGCCTTTACCAAGCTGAGCCTGTTTGAAAAGGCGATTGATGCGTACGATTATGCTATATTGATAAAAGACAACTTTGCATCGGCTTACTTTAACAAGGGTAATGCACTGGTGAATTTGGAAAAATATGCCGAAGCGATAGAAGTTTACCGCCATACCTTTGAGTATGAGCAACCCAATGCCGATACCTATTGTGCCATTGGCGAATGCTACGAAAAGCTGGAGCAAATGGACGATGCCCGTGCTTTTTATAAAAAATCAGTAAAAATGGACCCCAAGCTGGCTGATGCCTGGTTTGGAATAGGTGTTACACTTGATTTTGAAGAACGCTATTTTGAGGCGCTTCATTTTTATAAAAAGGCGCTCGATTTGGATATAGCCAATGCCGATTACTGGTTTGCCATTGCCGATGCTGAATACAAACTTGGCCATATGGACGAAGCTGAGCAGGCGTATGAAAAAGTAGTGGAGCTTAACCCCATTGATGTGGATGCATGGTTGGATTACTCGTCTATTTTATACGAGCAGCAACGTTTGCAGGATGCCATTGAAGTAATAGCCCAGGCCATAAAAAATAACCCGGAGGCAGCTGAATTGTATTACCGGATGGTAGCCTATTTATTTGCCAAAGGCGAGTACAACGAAGCATTAAACAACCTGGAAATGGCTTTATCTGCCGATCCGGAAAAACATTATATTTTGTTTGATTATCTGCCTCAGTTACAAAAAAACAAGGTTATTGTAGATATAATTAACAGGTATACCAAATAGTGAATGGAGGTTAGAGATAAGAGGTTAGTTTGAATAAAACAGGCTAATCTCTAACCTCTAATTACTGATCTCAAAAAAAGCTGAAATTTTTTAAAGTTTCAGCTTTTTTAATGACCTTTGCAGCCATTAGAACTTTTAGTTATAGTCTATAACCAGTTTAAAATAATGAATTATAATATCAATAATCTTCCTGAGCGCGTTGTTAAACCCCGAAACAGCGGCATTACTATGGTTATGGACAAAGGTCTTAGCCTACGCCAGGTAGAGGATTTTTTAGAGGTGAACGGCGCATATACCGATATAGTGAAACTGGGCTGGGCCACATCATATGTAACACCCAATCTGGATAAAAAACTGGATCTTTATCGTGAAGCAGGTATCCCGGTTTATTTTGGCGGTACTTTATTTGAAGCCTTTATAGTACGGAACCAATTTGACGATTATTGCCGTATACTGGATAAATACAAAATGGAATATGCCGAAGTATCAGATGGTTCCATTGAGATTGAACATGATATTAAGTGCGAATATATCCGCAAGTTAACTAAGCAGGTAACTGTAATATCAGAAGTGGGCTCAAAGGATGTGCAAAAAATATTTGCCCCTTATAAATGGATCAAGCTGATGAATGCCGAAATTGAAGCAGGCTCGTGGAAAGTAATAGCCGAGGCCCGCGAAAGCGGCAACGTAGGCATCTACCGCGATTCGGGCGAGGTGCGTCAGGGTTTGGTGGATGAGATTTTAACGCAGATCCCCGAAGAAACAATTATCTGGGAAGCACCGCAAAAAGCACAGCAGGTTTGGTTTATTAAACTGATTGGCGCCAATGTAAGTCTGGGCAACATAGCTCCCGCAGATGTAATCCCGCTGGAAACATTACGCTTGGGTATCCGCAGCGATACTTTCGATCATTTTTTGTAGAGAAACAATTATATCAGCAATATCAATAATCGCCTTGCAGAATTTCTGTGAGGCTTTTTTGTTGGGGATATAATTTATAGATATATAAGTTTAAAGTTGAGAATTTAGATCGTGATAAAAATAAAAGCATATTAAAGCTGTTCCAGTATTTTTATCCAATTATCAAAACGTGGACTTTTTTGTCTAATTCTATTTAAGCCTATTGCTTCTGCCAATATATCGCCATATATTACTTTATTATATCCTGCAATAATTCTATCTAATCTATGTGACGGTGATGTTTGTTTGTTATTGTTGATCATTTCAGGATTATCATACTCCCTAAAAGTTTTTTCTAGCTCCGATAAACCAATTAAGTCGCTCGGTGGTATTTGTTGATGAAAAATGTTAATATCATTAAACAATAGCCCTTCAAACTCATGTAGTTGCATGTATGGTATAAATCTGTTTTGATAAGCATCGTCTATCTCCTCCTTCATTGCCATTTCTAAGATGTTAATCCTTTCGTTTTTATTTATTGTCTTTTCTGCGATATTCCACTGTGGAAAATTATGCTTTTGATATAATCCGTAGTAGTCAATTAATGTAGTTACATATGCATTCTTATCAGTTGACAAATGAGTTTCAATTTGTTTCTTCAAAATTTCCCATTTCACTATGCCGCCTCTCGTATGCTTTATAGTAGGAGCTTGAATGTGGTAATTTTTGCTAATAAAATGAGGACTCAGGGTCTTGTCGCAAAATACTTGTTCAGTCGGACCTTCACAAATGATTATAATTCTTTTCATTTACTACTCATAATTAGGTTGGCCTGAACTTATGATATTTCTTTTCCATAAATCATCAATAGTGTAATCTTCTAACCACTGGCTAAGTGTTTCACTGCTTAGTCTTTCAAAAACACTTTCTCCATTGACCTGATCCACAGTAATAATGTCTTCAGGCTCAAAATGACTTATTAGATCTGTGGATTGGGTTGCAATTATAACTTGACAATTCTTTTTAGCAACAGACTTAATCATACCTGCTAATTTTGCTATTGCAGATGGATGAAGACCTAATTCTGGTTCGTCAATCATAATCGTCTGTGGGAGTGACGGCTGCATAAATAATGTTGTTAGCGCAATAAAGCGAATCGTCCCATCAGATAAGTCATTTGGTCCATAAATAGAAGAACTATGACGGCTTTGCCACCGTAAACGAATACTACCATTGTTTTCTGGCCTAAAAATAAAATCCAAAAAATATGGTGCTATAGATTGAATGGTTTTTACTATTAAATTATAAACGAGCCTATGTTCGTTGTAAATAGAAAATAGATATGCCGCTAAATTTTGCCCTTTATTATATAGAAAGAATTTATCGTTTTCAGTACTTGATTCCCGATTAAAGGGCGAGTTTTCACCTGTATCATGAAAGTGGTATTTTTCTAATGAGTTTAAGTATTTTCGAATATAATCAGCTCTTTTAACTGAGGCAGATTTCAAAGTTGATTCTGGTCCCAATGAAGCAATATCCATTGGATTTGTATAATATGGATTATCATACCACAAACCCTCCTTTAAAAATATAAATCTGTCTTCTCCTTTCCTTAGAGTAAAAGAATAACCATTAGTGTTTTTAAATGAAAGCTTTGTGCTTATTTCTTCCGTGTTTTTTTCTCCTTTGTGGAGAAATTTTTCTACACCACCTCGCAAGGCAACGTATTCCTGTAAATTTCTTTGATAAACGTTTTTTAAAAATTCAAAAAATGAAAGAAAATTACTTTTACCGCTACCGTTGGCACCTATAAGAATATTTATGGGTCTTAATATTAGATTTACTTCTTTTATTGACTTATAGCCTTTTATATTAATTTGCTCCATATTAATAATTAATTATACTCAAAAAACTGGTGCAAACTTTATCATTTTCATAACAGATATTTAAGTAAAAAAAGGCATAATGTATGCTTAATTATACTTGAAACTTATACTTTCCTGCTTTCTATAATACAATGATATACTATTTTATTAAGATACGAAATTAGAACATCAAAGCGCGCTAATTTAAATTTATTTTTTTAACGCATGTTCAAGCCATTACTTGAATATGCAGAGCTGAATTAAAAAGACAGGGTACCCCCCCTTCTCAATTTCCCATCTCTTTACAATTCAATAAACAAATTCAGCGGTTTTCTTGCTATTATTACGGTTTGAAAGTATCGAGCTGTGAGTAGCCGGGATTATTATCTCAATGCTCATATCTCAATGCCCATATCTAAAACACATGAAAAAATACGGACTAATAGGCTACCCGCTTTCGCATTCCTTTTCAAAAAAATATTTTACCGATAAGTTTGAACGGGAAATGATCCCGGCTTCAGAGTATCATGTTTTCCCGCTGGAACATATCAGCCAGTTACCCGCGCTGCTAAAGACAAACCCTGATCTGTGCGGATTGAATGTAACCATCCCCCATAAAATAAGCGTACTCAAATACCTGGATTGGATTGAACCTGATGCAAAATCGGCCGGTGCGGTGAATTGCATCCGTATTAGCGCTGAAAGTCCGGTAGAGGCTGCGTTTACCGGCGAGGTAGGTATCGAGGGACACGACTTCAGGCTCGAAGGCTTCAACACCGATATTTACGGGTTCGAAATGTCGTTAAAACCTTTGTTGAAAGAGCAGCATGATAAAGCGCTGGTTTTGGGCGATGGCGGTGCTGCAAAAGCCGTAAAATGCGTTTTGGAAAGTCTGGGTATTGATTTTAAAGTGGTAACCCGCAAGCCACTTGGCGACAATTTGCTGTTTAGCGATTTAAAGCCGCATCATATCAAAACACATCCGCTTATTATCAATACAACGCCCCTGGGAACGTCGCCCAATCTGGATGAATGTCCGCCGATACCTTATGAGGCTATTACGGAGGAGCACCTGCTTTACGACCTGATTTATAATCCCGAAAAGACCTTGTTTTTGAAAAAAGGAGAAGAAAAAGGAGCCGTTATAAAAAACGGGCACGAAATGTTAATATTGCAGGCAGAAAAAGGTTGGGAAATATGGACCGAAAAAGCAAAACATCCATGAAATATTTAGGAATGCAGGTATTAGCACTTTTGCTTTTTGCCTCATGCAGTAATGACCATGATTATTCTCCAAAACCGAGAGGGTTTTACCGTATTATTTTCCCCCAAAAAGATTATCAGCAATACACATCGCCTGCGCCGTTCACCTTTGTGTATCCAAAATATGCCTTTATTGAACCCGATAAAAAAGCCGATGCAAAACCGTACTGGCTCAATATGCAGTTTCCACAATTTAATGGAACCCTGCACCTGAGCTATGAACACATCCTTTCAAAAAGTGAATTTGACGAACTGGTAGAAGATGCGCATAAACTGAGCTTTAAACATACCGTAAAAGCCACCTCTATTGATCAGGGTGTTATCTATTACCCCGACAGAAAAATTTATGGTATTTATTATACCATTGATGGGAATGCCGCTTCGTCTGTTCAGTTTTACTTAACCGACAGCGCCCGCAACTATATCCGCGGAGCGCTCTATTTCAATAATGAACCACGACTGGACTCGATACAACCCGTGCTTACCTTTGTAAAAAAGGATGTGGACATTATGATCAAAAGCTTCAGGTGGAAGTAGCGTTTTAGTTCATAGTTGATGGTTCATAGTTCGTAGCCGGAATTTGGAGGAGAATGAGATGACGCCTTGTCCCGATTGGTTAAACTCGGGGGCATAAATAAAAAAATATTGCGGTTGGCTTTTAGCCAACGGTTTTAGTATTGAAATAAAAGGGGCTTCAGCCCAAAATGGAGAGGATTTTCGGCTGAAGCCTGATTTTCTGATTCACCAGTTCCGTCGGCTAAAGCCAACGGTAATTAAAATATTCCAAACACTTAAAACGGATCCGGGCGCGTATATTTAAATAAGTATGAAAAGACTTTTAGGTTTCTTTTTTTTGCTGCTAGGCGGTATATCAGTTAAAGCCCAGGCGCAGTTTGCTGCTATTGATGTGCAGCATTACACTTTTGCTATTCGTTTAAATGATCAAAACGATACCATTAAAGGGCGGGCTACTGTTAACATTAAGTTTTTGAAGGATGTAAATACTTTTCAGCTTAACCTGGTAAAAACAAAAAGCGATGGTAAGGGAATGCTGGTTTCTGCCATTACGAAAAATGGAAAAGCTCTTTCATTTGTGCAGGATAGTGATGTGGTAAATATCAAAGATGCCGTTCTTAAAAATAGCCTGCATGACTACGTCATTACCTATCAGGGTATTCCTGCTGATGGCTTAATTATATCAACCAATCAATACGGTCATCGTACTTTTTTTGGCGACAACTGGCCCAACCGGGCGCATAACTGGTTGCCCTGTGCCGATTATCCAGCCGATAAAGCAACTGTCGATTTTGAAGTAACCGCTCCGGATCATTACCAGGTGGTATCAAACGGTTTAAAGGTTGAAGAAAAGAACATCGGTGGCAACCAAAAATTCACCCACTGGAAAGAAGCTATACCGCTGCCCACCAAGGTAATGGTTATCGGCGTAGCCGATTTTGCTATTGACCATACCGGCGATGTAGGCCAGATTCCGGTTTATACCTATGTTTTTCCCGAAAGTAAAGAGGCCGGTTTTAAAAGCTATGCCGTTGCAAAAGATATACTGCCTTTCTACATTAAAAACGTTGGTCCTTATGCTTATGAAAAATTGGCTAACGTACAATCAAAAACCATATTTGGCGGCATGGAAAATGCCGGTGCTATTTTTTATTTCGAAAACTCGGTAACCAGCAAGGGCATTGAAGAATTAATGGCGCATGAAATTGCCCACCAATGGTTTGGTGATGGCGCCAGCGAAAAAAGCTTTGCGCACTTATGGCTCAGCGAAGGGTTTGCCACCTACATGACTAACCTTTATCTCGAAAATAAATACAGTACCGATACTTTAAAAAAACGGGAAGCGGCCGACAGGGTAACGGTATTAAAATTCGAAAAAAGAAGGCTAACCCCGGTGGTGGATACCGCCGTTAAAGATAATTACATGCAGCTGCTCAATGCCAATAGCTACCAAAAAGGCGGCTGGGTGTTGCATATGTTAAGGCGTAAACTGGGCGATACTATTTTTTGGAAAGGCATTCGTAATTATTACGCCCAATACAATGGCGCCAATGCCAATACCGATGATTTGCGCAGGGTAATGGAACAAGCAAGCGGTCAAAACCTGGAACAGTTTTTTAAGCAATGGCTTTATACTGCCGGCCATCCGCAGCTTAATATCAACTGGAAATATGATGCAGATAAAGGGATGATTAATCTCAGCATCAATCAAAATCAGGAGGTGCTTTATGATTGCTCGCTGCAAATTTCGGTTAATGGCCAGTTGCATAACATCGCCATAAAAGATAAAAACACTATGGTACAGTTCGCTGCGGCGCCAAACCCGGTGGTAGTGGTTGATCCGGATGTTAATTTGCTGGCAGAATTTAATGTGAATCAGTAGTAAGCTCTGTGCCAGGGCTAACGCTTATCTCTTTACACATAGATGAATTAATATTGCTCAAAAATGCGTACTTTTGTGCGCTTTTTGTATAACCGGGATTTGCCTTTTACCTTTAATATAGTTTTTTAAGCGGATCGCAGTTTGCAATAAATTTTCAATTGATATTATGTTAGAGAAATTAGAGGCGATATACCAACGCTGGAAAGATGTAGAAAATGAATTGAGCAGCCCTGATGCCATGGCTGATATGAAACGTTTTGCCCAGTTAAACAAAGAATATAAAGATTTGGCCAAGGTTGTGGATCAGTATAACATCTACCGCAACATTATGAGCAATATTGATAGCAATAAGCAAATATTGGCTACCGAAAAAGACGAAGAGTTTCGTGAAATGGCCAAAGCCGAGCTGGACGAGCTTTTGGTGCAGCAGGATGAAATGGAAGAGGCCATCCGTGTGATGCTGATTCCTAAAGATCCGGAAGATTCAAAAAATGCCATTATTGAAATTCGTGGTGGTACCGGTGGTGATGAGGCTGCACTTTTTGCAGGCGATTTATACCGTATGTATATGCGCTATTGCGAAAGACGCGGCTGGAAAACCGAGCTGGTTGACTATACCGAAGGTACATCAGGCGGTTATAAAGAAATTGTATTTAACGTAAATGCCGAAGAAGCTTACGGCAACTTAAAATATGAATCGGGTGTTCACCGTGTACAGCGCGTACCGGATACTGAAACCCAGGGCCGTGTACATACGTCTGCTGCAACCGTGGTTGTATTACCAGAAGTTGATGAGTTTGATATTGATTTGCAGGTGAGCGATATCCGTAAAGATTTATTCTGTGCTTCGGGTCCGGGTGGGCAATCAGTAAATACTACTTACTCTGCCGTAAGGTTAACCCACTTGCCTTCGGGTATTGTGGCCCAGTGTCAGGATCAAAAATCGCAATTAAAAAATTACGACAAGGCATTGCAGGTATTGCGTTCACGTGTTTACGAAATGGAGCTGCAAAAGCACCTGGAAATAACATCAAAAAAACGTAAAACCATGGTTTCTACAGGTGATCGTTCGGCAAAAGTGCGGACATACAATTATCCGCAGGGACGTTTAACCGAGCACCGTATAGGTTTAACCATATATAACCTGCCCGGCGTAATGAACGGCGACTTGCAGGATATTATGGAAGCCCTGCAGTTTGCCGAAAACGCAGAAAAATTAAAAGAAGGAACGATTGCTTAATTAAGCCGGCATTCGTAAATATATAATTATCATTACAGCCTCTTTAGCATATTTATTTGTTAAAGAGGCTGCTTTGTTTTGATCAGCAGTCTCTCCGGCATGCTGATTTATAAGGCTAGTGTCAAAAAATAAGGTATCAGGCCTTTTACATTTATTTCAACTTCCTTTTCATCTTATTTTCATAAAGCCAGCCTACTTTAGTTCTCAACGGTGACGATACTTCCTTTCCCCTGATTGGAAAAGGTGCATTAAACCGATTGCTGGGCATACAAATAATTATTCCGGCAGCTCCAATACGTTTACAGTATTTAAATAATGAGCTTATGTTAGCCATAAAAACTTTAGCACCCAAGTCAGTTATCTTCAGGCGTATTGTTCGTTTGATGGGAGATCAGTTTGAAATTAGTGTTGTTGGCAATAACCCCGGCTGGGCTGATGAACGCATTGACGATGCAATTGCCGAAATAAACCGCGTTGAAAAATTGCTAAGCACTTTTAGCGACGACAGCGCAGTTAATGAAATTAACCGTAACGCCGGCATAAGCCCGGTAAAAACAAATGCCGAAATTTTTAAGCTGATTGACCGCTCCCTGCAAATATCAGCACTTACTCATGGCGCATTTGATATTACCTACTATACTGCCGATAAAGATTCAGATAATACCCCTGTTAAAACTACTGCAAAAAAAGCTGTTAGCTATGTAAACTATCAAAGCGTAGCGCTTGATGCAGAAAAACAAACCGTTTTTTTGAAAGAGAAAGGTATGCGCATTGGGTTTGGTGCTAACAGCCGTGGTTATGCTGCCGATAGAGCCAAATATATTCTGCAAATGCAGGGAGTAAGCAGCGGGGTTATTAATGCCGGTGGCGATTTACTTACCTGGGGCCTGCAGCCCGATAACGAACCATGGACAATTGCTACCGCCGATCCATCGCAAAAAGGAAATTCTTTTGCAAACATCGATATCAGCAATATGTCTGTTGCTACTTCGGTTGATATGCAGAAATATACCGCAACTATCAACAATAAGCAATTAAATACCATTAACCCTAAAAAAGGTTTCCCGGTAAGTGGCATTAAAAGTGTAAGTATAGTAAGTCCAAGTGCCGAACTGGCCGATTCAATGGCTACGCCTGTAATGTCAATAGGCATAAATGCAGGTTTGTACTTAATAAATAAGTTAAATCAACTGGCCTGTATCATTGTTGATGATCACAACAGGGTTTATACTTCAAAAGATATAAATATTACCAATTAATATAAAATATGCCCGCCCCGGCGGATGTATGGTTTAAAATAGTAATTTAATACCGGCTTATTCAAGGTTGGTAAAGCAATTAAACAAGATCTTAACTAAGTCCCAATTATAAAAATCATTTCAGTGTTAAAATTCATGGTGTTAAACATAAACATTTTTTATATTTAGTATAATAAATGTTCAATGCCATGTTGCTTAATATTAACCAGTTAGCTGCTTAATAAAATACTATTTGAAAAAATTTTAATACTTTTCTCCTCCTTCAATGATAAAGTGGCTTGCGTATATTGTAGTATTTTTGATATTTGCGCCATGTTTAACATCTGCTAAAATAAAAAACAATCATTTTCATATAATTTCTAATACATTAGAGACAAGTTTGTCTTTTAATGTAATTACTATTGATACCACAAATTCAAAGAAAAAACAGGAACAGGAAAATAAAAAGAAGATTAAGGAAGTAGCAGAAGCAAAGAAACAGCCGAAGCCTGAAAAAATTGAACCGGCAGATAATACGGCAACATCACCCAAAACTAAGCCAAAACGGCAACGCAGACCCGAGGGGTTGGAAAGACCGCCCGAAATTCCGCGGCGAAGTGGCAATTAACAAAATCAGCAAACCGTTTATTGAATATTGATGAAATACATTTTCATATTGCTTTTCCTGATAGTTTGTAATGCTGTAAATGCTATTACGGTAAAGGTTTGTTTTTTTGCCGATACGGATAAGCAGGTTCATATAACAGCCGATACCGATACCGTATTCAGAAAAAGATCAATTTCAGTTGGAGCCAGCTATGGTAGCGATATCCAGTTTTTTGGCCGTACCGGGCCCATTAAATACCCTTTTGTAAGCACCGATGCTATTTACAATACAAAATCGGGCTTCTTTTTATATACATCCGTTTATAAGGTTTTAGGTTACAATCCACTGGTTGATGAGCTTGACCTGGGCGCAGGCTACCTGTTTAACTATTCGAAGAAATTTTCGGGGACTATCAGTTATACCAGGTTTATATTTAATAAAGATGCAGCCGCAGTAATAAAATCGGCATCGGCCAATGATATTGATTTTAAAAATACTTTCGACTGGAAATTTGCCAAATCAAGCATCACCGGCGATTATCTTTTTGGCGATGCAAACGATTACTTCATCACCCTGAATACCTCCAAATACATTGAAACAAGCTGGAGTGTTTTTGACGATAAAGATTATCTTTCCTTTAATCCTACCATCAGTGCTATTTTTGGCACGCAGAACTTTGTGGAAAAATATTCGGTTGATAACCCGGATAAGCTTAACCTGGAGGAACTGCCACCTCCATCGTTTCCAAGAGGGGAGCGCGTCCCCAATTATGATAACGGACGGTTTAATGCCCTTAACTACAGTTTTAAATTGCCAATAGCCTACAACAGGCCGCATTATACTTTTGAAGCATCGTGGAAATATTCTATACCTGTTAACGTTGAAGGAGCGTTAAAGAACAGACATGAAGTGTTTTTTAACCTGACATTTTTTTATCTCTTTTTTTAAATATTTATATGAATGTTTTAATAATTGAAGACGAAAAAGCGCTGGCAGAAGAGCTCGAAATTTTTCTGACCAATTATAATTATATCTGCGAGATCTGCTTTAACGGGACATCTGCATCCGAAAGAATTGGCGTTAACCTGTACGATTTTATTTTAATTGACCTGGGTTTGCCCGATTATGATGGCCTGGATTTGTTAAAGGAGGCAAAGAAACACAACCCCGAGGCCGTTTGTATCATCTTAACCGCCCGTGCCGAGGTTTATGACCGTATTAAGGGGCTTGATTTGGGTGCTGATGACTACCTGCCCAAACCATTCTCACTGCTTGAATTGCAAAGCCGCATGCAGGCTATAACCCGCCGTAAGTTTGGCTTAAAACAAAACTTAATTGATCTGGGCGGCTTTTTAATAAACCTTACCGATCGTACCATATCTTACTACAATACCGAGGTTAATTCTATCACCAAAAAAGAATTTGACCTTATAGCTTACCTTATTTTGCACAAAAATCGTACTTTATCGCGTTCACAGTTAAGCGAGCATATTTGGGGAAGCATTATTAATGATGACTACGATTCAAATTATATTGATGCGCACATCAAAAATATCAGGAAAAAACTGAATGTGTTTGCCCCGCCCGATTGGTTAGAGACGGTACGCGGATTAGGATATAAAATAAAGATAAGTAGTTGATATTTATGCCTCTGGGCAGGAGGGTTTAAACGCTAAACATTTGAAACTAAAAACCAAGCTTACGCTGTTCAATGCCCTATCAAAACTGGTGATAGTAACCATTTTTGTTATGTTGTTGCCTGCCCTTATCAAAAATATAAACCAAAATTATACCGATAATAAACTCCGGAAACAGAAAGATAAACTGCTCCGCATTATAAAAATACAAGGCATAAAAAACTACAGCGATGCCAGTTATTATACCCCGTTAAAAGAAGATTACGTAAGTATAGGTGTTGACTCATCGACCGAGGTGTTGGATACCATTAAAAATGAGAAACGCCTTATACAGGGCGATACCATTGAATACCGGATACTTAGCCACAACTTTAATGCGGAAAGTAAAAAATACCTGATGGAGATTGCCATTAGCGTTGATGCCATTACAGAAACAACTCGCCCGCTTCAGAATATTGCTTTCCAGGTGTTATTGGGCATGATATTGCTGACGATAATGGCCGATCAGTTTTACTCGACCTATGTATTGCGGCCACTTGGCTTAATTATTAAAACCAAATTGATAGGCCATAAATTCCCCAATTTTGGATCGTATGATAAGGTGAAAACGAGTACCTCCGATTTTGAATACCTGGATATAAGCATCTATAAAATGATAGAGACTATTGAAAGTACTTTTCAAAAAGAACGTGAGTTCATTTCCAACGCTTCGCATGAGTTGATGACGCCGATATCTATCCTGCAATCGAAAATTGAGAACATGTTTGAGCAGGAGGACATTGCCGACGAGCTAAAAACACGCTTGCTGGAGATGCAAAAAATCCTGAACCGCTTAAAAAGTATCACCAAAACATTGCTGCTGATATCGCAAATTGAAAACGAGCAGTTTTTAAAGGAAGACAATATCCCGCTTGCTGAATTAATACAGGAAGTATATGATGAAATTTCTATCAGGCTGCAGGATAAAAATATAAGCTTTGAGACAGCCATACCGGCCGACTGGCAATTAGTTAAGGTAAATAAGTTTTTACTTTTTAACCTGTTTTTTAACCTGATTAACAATGCGATAAAGTATAACAAGGAAAACGGCGAAATTAACGTTGTTGGATTGTATCAAAACGATATTTTTTCCGTAAGTATAAATGATACAGGGATTGGGATTGGTGCCGAACAGTTGCCTTTTATTTTTAACCGGTTCAAAAAATTCAGGCAATCGCTTACGCAGGATAGTTTTGGTTTGGGTTTGCCTATTGTGAAATCAATAGCCGAATTTCACAAGATGAAGATAGAAGTAAGCTCCGAAAAAAATATGGGCAGCAGCTTCAAGCTTATTTTCCCTGCCGGGCTGGTTAAAGTAGGTTAGTTAGATTGTAACAAAAGCGTAAATTATGCCATTCTAATGGAAAA
>Ga0206833_1078_pt2 | contig 19061 bp, 16 predicted proteins | sample Alteio_BWOrgCont_32_FD_152891 | JGI IMG/M metagenome (GOLD analysis project Ga0206833, IMG submission 152891) | Enriched cells from forest soil in Barre Woods Harvard Forest LTER site, Petersham, Massachusetts, United States -... | ecosystem: Environmental > Terrestrial > Soil > Temperate forest >... | reverse complement strand
CGTTAAAGGACCTGATGAATAGTGGTGATAGGATTGCTAAAATAGAAGCCATTTTATCGGGCACTATATCCTTTATTTTTAACAATTTTAAGGGGATGCCTTTTCAATTGCAGGGGTTATTAAATTTTCTATTTTATCTTCCATATTTTATCAAACTATCAGTTCCCCCTTCAGGGGGCCAGGGGGTTACGCGCCCACATTTATTAAATCAGCAAATACACCTGCGGCGGTAACCTCGGCGCCTGCTCCCGGGCCCTTTACCACCAACGGACGTTCACGATACCTGTCGGTAGTGAACGATATAATATTATCACTGCCCGATAAGGTGAAAAACGGATGGCTTTCATCCACCATTTGCAGCGTTATAGCCGCTTTACCATTTTCTAGTTTGCCAATGTAACGCAATACTTTATTTTCGGCTGCTGCTTTTGCTTTCAGGTTGCTGAAATGAACGTCTTCTGTTTTTAAAGCTGCATAAAAATCTTCAACAGTTTGTGCTTCTAAACAGGCTTTTGGCAGCATGCTTTCAATAAACACATCTTCTGCCTCCATGGCGTAACCGGCATCACGGGCAAGGATCAGTATCTTACGCATAAAATCTTTTCCGCTCAAATCATCGCGCGGATCAGGTTCTGTATAGCCTTTTTCCTGTGCTTCTTTCACCACATCGTGAAAATTGGCATCGCCCTTAAAATTGTTAAAAATAAAGGATATAGTGCCCGATAAAATGGCTTCTATTTTAGCAATCCTATCACCACTATTCATCAGGTCCTTTAACGTGCGGATAATAGGTAATCCGGCCCCCACATTAGTTTCGTAAAAGAAATCAACACCGTGACTTTGAGCAGCATCATGAAACGTTTTGTATTGCTGGTATGATGCAGAATTACCAATCTTATTGCAGGTGATTACGGAGATATTTGATTTAAAAACTTCTTCATAAACCTCAACCGGTTTGGGGCTGGCGGTATTATCAATAAATACGCAGTTAGGCAAATTCATGCTTTTCATTTTAGCTACAAAAGCGTTTAAATCGGCGGGCTCGTTTGATGCTTCCAGCTCTTCCTTCCAGCTATCCAATGAAATACCATCGGCATTAAAAGTCATTTTGCGGGTATTGCTGATACCAGCAATTTTCACCTGTATGCCATTATGCTCCTGCAAATAAGCGCTGTGTGCATTAAGTTGTTTAAACAAAGTTTGACCAATATTACCGGTACCCAAACAAAAGGCATGCAATGTTTTGGTAAGCTGCACAAAAAAGCCATCATGTACAGCATTTAAAGCTTTAGCCAGATCATTGCCTGAGATAATTACCGATATGTTATATTCTGATGATCCTTGTGCTATTGCCCTTACGTTTACACCATTACGACCCAGCGCATGGAACAGTTTTCCGGATACGCCTGGTGTTTGCTTCATGTTTTCGCCCACGATAGCTATAATAGCTAGGTTTTGCTCAATTACCAATGGATCCAGTTTGTTGGCCAGCAGTTCCAGCTCAAACTCCAGCTCAATGAGCTGTTTGGCTTTTGCAGCATCATCAGGCTGCACAGCAAAGGTGATGCTATGTTCGGAAGATGACTGGGTAATCAGTATCACATTAATTTGCTCACGGGCCAGCAGAGAAAATAACCTGCCGCTAAAGCCCGATTTACCTACCATGCCGCTGCCCTGCAAATTGAGGATACTAATGTTATTGATAGATGAAATGCCTTTTATAGGCAAGTTAGATGGCTGGCAATCATGACGAATCACAGTTCCTTCAAAATCGGGCTCGAAGGTGTTTTTGATAACAATAGGGATCTTTTTTAAAAATGCCGGAATCATAGTTGGCGGATAGATCACCTTGGCGCCGAAGTACGAAAGTTCCATAGCTTCGGTATAGGTAAGCTCGGGTAAAGAGAACGCCTTTTTTACCATCCTTGGATCGGCGGTCATCATGCCGTTAACATCGGTCCATATCTGAATTTCCTGTGCATTTAGCGCTGCACCTAATATAGCCGCTGTATAATCGCTGCCGCCACGGCCAAGGGTAGTAATTTGTCCAGCTTCGTTTGAGGCAATAAAGCCGGTTACAAAAAGAACCTGATCCTTATGCTCGTTATAAAATCCGCGAATTAACAGATCCGTCAGTTCCATGTTTACCCTGGCTTGTCCAAAAGCGCTGTCAGTTTTAATAATTTCTGATGCATCGACAGTTAGAGCTCCCGGAAAATGTTGCGCGGCTATTTTGCCGATCATCAGGGTTGAGCAGCGTTCGCCAAAGCTTAATACCAGGTCGCGGGTTTTCGGTGTTAATTCGCGTAGTGTTAATACACCCTGTAGTAGATCTTCCAGTTGGTTGAAATAAATCTTAAGGCGGGTAAAAGCCGGGTTTTGATTTTGCACCGATAACAGGCTTTTTACCACATCAAAATGGCGTTTTTCCAGATCGGCTAAAGCAGTGGTAAAGTCCTCACCATTTGCAGCGCCCTCGGCCATTGAAACCAGCAAGTTGGTTACACCGCTCATGGCAGATAAAACCACTATTGGTTTTTCGCCGTTTTTAACTTCTTCTTTCAGAATGTTAAGTAAGGTTTGGATGCTTTGAACTGATCCTACGGATGTACCGCCAAATTTTAAAATTTTCATTTATGCTTAAATAAAACAAAAACGCCTTCCTCTTTGCGGAGGAAGGCGTTTGTTTGGTTTTGTTATGTTTTACACCATACGACTATCTTCCTCCGCGTTTTATCCCGGTGGTGGTAATAGTTGTTGTTGAGGTGTTGTTAATTGTCATATATTATGTCTGTAAAGTAAGTAGATATTTTTTTAATAAGCAAGAAGTATTTTGATTTTATATAAAAATAAAATATTAGGGGTATTATGTATCAATACAGAGTAGTATCGGATTATTAAATAAAGCAATGGTAAATTAATAACCTCTCTAATTTGATTACTTTTGAGGCTTGTTTAATATGCAGGGACTAATCATCAAATCAACAGGTAGCTGGTACCAGGTTCAATCTCCGGATGGGCAGAAAACCGATTGCCGTATAAAAGGGAAGTTTCGCATTAAGGGTATTACTACCACCAATCCTTTGGCGGTAGGTGATGTGGTTGATTTTGAGATGGAGCCCGATCAGGAAACCGGTGTGATCACTACTTTACATCCGCGCAGAAACTACATTATCCGTAAATCAATCAACCTGTCAAAACAAGGGCAGATCATTGCGGCCAATCTTGACCAGGCTTTGCTGGTGGTTACATTGGCCTCGCCGCGTACATCTTTAGGATTTATTGATCGTTTTTTAGTAACTGCCGAGGCTTACGACATTCCTGCCAGATTGATTTTTAACAAGCTCGATTTATTTAGTGAGGAGGGCCTGGAAGTTTTAGCCGATTATAAAGCCATTTATGAACGGGTTGGTTATCCCTGTTACGAAGTTTCGGCACTTGATGGCACCAATATTGCACAGGTGCAGGAGCTGATAAAAGATAAAGTAACCCTATTTTCCGGTCATTCGGGCGTGGGCAAATCAAGTTTGATTAATGTTTTACTGCCCGATCTGGATTTGCGCACGCACCAGGTATCTGATTGGAGCGATAAGGGCATGCATACCACCACCTTTGCTGAAATGTTTGAATTGCCGCAAGGCGGATTTATCATTGATACTCCCGGCATACGCGAACTGGGCGTTATCGACATAGAAAAACAAGAGTTAAGTCATTTCTTCCCCGAAATGCGCGAACGCATGCACGATTGCCGCTTCCATAACTGTCGTCACATTAATGAGCCTGGTTGCGCCGTTTTAGCAGCATTGGAAGATGGCGAAATAGAATTATCCCGTTACGAAAGCTATTTGAGTATTTATAATGGGAATGATACGAGGGCGTAATTAGTTAATTAGAGGTTAGTGATTGGAGATTAGTTTTTTGGTTAGTGATTAGTTTGTCAGTATTTCGAGATTAGGTGTTAATCATTAATTACCAAGCCCTAATAGTTAATTAGAGGTTAGTGATTGGAGATTAGTTTTTGATTAGTGATTAGTTTGTCGGTATTTCGAGATTAGGTGTTAATCTTTAATTACCAAGCCCTAATAGTTAATTAGAGGTTAGTGATTGGAGATTAGTTTTTTGGTTAGTGATTAGTTTGTCAGTATTTCGAGATTAGGTGTTAATCTTTAATTACCAAGCCCTGATCTCAATTCACCAATCTCTAATCACCGGCCTCTAATCACTATCAACTATCCCAACGCTACTTTGAAATCCCCTACCAAATCATCAATATCCTCAATGCCAATTGATAAACGGATCATCGAATCAGATATACCCATTTCGGCTCTTTTCTCGGCACCTAATTCGTTAAAAATGGTGTGCGCTACCGGGATGGCCAGGGTACGGGTATCGCCCAGGTTGCTTGATTTTACTACCAGTTTCAGTTTATTTAAAAAAGCAAAGCAATCGATACTTTCATCAAGCTCGATGCTCATCAACCCGCCGTATTTCAGAAAAAGTTTACCGGCCATTGCATGTTGAGGATGTGATTCCAGACCGGGATAGTATACTTTTTTAATCATCGGATGATTTTCAAAGTAGGTAGCCAAGGCAAAAGCATTATTACAAGCTCGTTCCATGCGGAGTGCCAACGTCTCTGAACCTACCGATATAGAGTGTGCCGCTTCAGGTGATAACGTACCCCCTGCATCGCGCAATCCTTTTTTGCGGATTTGTGTCATGCCCAAAACTTCGGGTTTTACCTGGGTTTTAAATCCCTCAAAAAATATTAGGGAAGTTTGTCCAGTTAAATAAACCGGTATCAGTAACACTGCCGCCCAGAGCATTACCATGACCGCCAATATATTTGGTAAGTGAGTTGATAACTAAACTTGCTTTTACATTTACCGGGTTAAATAAATAAGGCGAGGTCATGGTATTATCTACCATATAAATGATGCCTTTTTCCTGGCACAGGTCGCCTATTTTCTCCAGTTCTACTATTTGTGTTGCCGGGTTGGCAATCGTTTCAACAAAAATGAGTTTGGTACTGGGCTTTATGCCGTTTTTTACATTATCTATCGAAGTAGCATCCACAAAAGTGATATCCAACCCCATATCCATAAACGACTGGAATACACTGCGGGTATTGCCAAAGAGGTATGAACTGGCCAGTATATGATCGCCATGCTTAATCAATGCCAGTATGGAAGCCGAAATGGCCGCCATGCCGGTAGAAAAAGCGATGGTCGACATCCCATTTTCCATTTGCGTAACCTTACTTTCCAAAGCTGAAACAGTTGGGTTTCCCTGGCGCGAATAAGCGTAGCCTTTTTTCTTGTTCTGAAAAATGTCAACCAAATCCTGCACATCATCATAACCATAGGTTACCGAGGTATGGATAGGTTTATGCAAAGCGCCGTGCTCTGGTTTGCCCAGACGGTCAGCATGTAATATGGTAGTGGTAAAGCCTCTCTTTGAAGTCATGATGGATATAACGAAAAATAGTTCGCGAACTTAAAGGTTTTTGGCGGGAATTTTAAACGGGATTTAATTTACTATATCAAATCTGTAGATAATATGACTAATGTCACCCAAAAAGATTTTTAAAGTTGAGAAAACTTCTAAAACTGAATGTATCTTGTTCTCCTAATTCAAAATATATTTTATACGCATGAGGGCAGTAATACAACGCGTTTCGGCGGCCATCTGTACGGTTGAGGATACAATAACCGGATCAATTAATGCAGGCTTTTTGGTTTTACTCGGTATTGAAGATGCCGATACCACCGAAGATGTGCAATGGCTGGCGCAAAAAATTGCCGGACTACGGGTGTTTGGCGATGAAAACGGGCTGATGAACAAAGCCCTTGCGGATATTGATGGCGGCATTTTGCTGATCTCGCAGTTTACGCTGTTTGCGCAAACCAAGAAAGGTAACCGGCCATCCTTTTTAAGAGCGGCAAAGCCGGATAAGGCCATTCCGCTTTATGAAAAAATGATAACTACTTTGGAAGGCTTAACAGGCAAAAAGATTGCCACAGGTATTTTTGGTGCCGATATGAAGATTGCTTTGGTGAACGATGGCCCGGTGACGATTATTATAGATACTAAGAACAAAGAATAAAATAGCGCATGTAATTGCTAATATAGCGATGGGTTTAAAACCCATCGCTATGGAAAATGCCGTTCGTGCAATTAGCACAATTAGTGTATAAATATGGAAATTAAAGAAGCGCAGCAACTGGTTGATAAATGGATAACCACCACCGGTATAAGATATTTTAACGAACTGACCAATACTGCTATTTTAATGGAAGAAGTAGGGGAGGTGGCCCGTATAATGGCACGGCAGTACGGCGAGCAATCATTCAAAAAATCAGATACCGAAGTGAACCTGGCCGATGAAATGGCCGATGTGCTTTTTGTGCTGATATGCCTGGCCAACCAAACCGGTATCGATCTGACTGATGCTTTGGAAAAGAACATGGAAAAGAAAAGTATCCGCGATGCAGACAGGCATCGAAATAACGAGAAGCTGAAATAACCACTTACCACACGTCATTGAGGTACGAAGCAATCTCTATACTGTACATGTCGAAGAGCAAAGTGGCAAACTTGCATGGCCGATCTGCATAGCATAGAGATTGCTTCTTCGTTCCTCATCGCAATGACGCATATAGGAGTATTTTAAACCAGCTTCACCAGTCTTTCGCCCTCTAAAATCGGGATGGCTGTTGTTAAATCAACCTGTAAACAAAATTCAATATCCTTTTCAATTCCCAGTTTTTTAAGGCGCTCACCGTGTGATGTTTTTTTGAGGTATTGATTGATGTCGTTTTTGCCCACCTGGAAAAGGTCGTTTGCGGCAATGGCAGCATCGTCCAGTTTAAATTCAAAATCCTTAAGCTGGTCAACAACAGCTCCGGCAAATAGCGTGTCTTCTAAATTGAAATTGTTTTTCCATCCTGCGCAAACTAATAAAATGTTATCGTTTTGTGTTTTAAGCCAGTTGCAAATGGCTGTGAGATTTAAAAAAGAACCAATAACTGTTTTTTTTGCACTGCGCGATAAATGCAGCGCATGAGTGCCATTGGTAGTAGTTAACACCACAGTTTTACCGTCTACCTTTTCTTTGGTATAAGAAAATGGCGAATTGCCAAAATCAAATCCGTCAACCACTTTGCCATCGCGTTCGGCAGCAAGCAAATAGTGGAGTCCCTTTTCGCGGTAGGCGGCGCATTCTTCAACTTCTGATACCGGAATAATGGCATCGGCACCATTTTCAATACCGTAGCAAATAGATGAGGTAGCTCTGAAAATATCTATAATCACCACCACATAATCTTCCACCTTATAAAGCGGAATTAATGATGGCGAAAGGCAAACGTTTAGTTGTGTCATCGGTCATTGTATCATTGGTCATTGGGTCATTAGCCATTGGGTTGTCGGATAAAACTAACAATGACTAATGGTATAATGACCTAATGACTATTTATTGAAAGGCGGCTTAACAATCTTTGCTTTTACTTTATTTTCTCTTATGCTGATGAATATTTCGGTGCCTTCTTTGGCAAATTCGGTTTTTACATAGCCCATGCCAATTGCTTTTTGCAGCGATGGTGATTGGGTGCCCGAAGTTACTTTGCCAATGTTGTTGCCTTCGGCATCAACAATAGCATAATCATGACGGGGAATACCACGGTCTATCATTTCAAAGCCCACCAGTTTGCGTTTTACACCTTCCTGTTTTTGCTGTTGCAATGCGGTTGAATTGGTAAACTCTTTGCCGAATTTAGTTACCCAACCCAAACCTGCTTCCAGCGGCGAAGTGGTATCGTCAATATCGTTGCCATACAAACAAAAGCCCATTTCTAAGCGCAATGTATCGCGTGCGCCTAAACCAATTGGTTTTATGCCAAAGGGCTCTCCAACTTTAAAAATGGTATTCCAGATGTGTTCAGCATGCTGATTGTCAACATATATTTCAAAACCGCCTGCACCGGTATAGCCGGTTGCTGATACTAAAACGTTGTCTATCCCTGCAAACTTTCCTTTTTTAAAGGTATAGTATTCCATCGATGCAAGGTCAATTTCAGTCAAACTTTGTAATGCTTCAGCCGCTTTTGGGCCTTGTATGGCCAGTAAAGAAGTACGGTCTGAGATATCTTTCATCTCCACATCAAAAGTGTTAAAACCTGAAACCCAGTTCCAGTCTTTTTCAATGTTAGAGGCATTAACTACCAGCATATAGGTTTTATCGTCAATGCGGTAAACCAGTAAATCGTCAACTATACCTCCATCTTTATTGGGCAGGCATGAGTATTGTACTTTGCCGTCGTATAATTTTGATGCATCGTTACTGGTAACCTGCTGAATTAAATCAAGGGCTTTTTCGCCTTTCAAAATAAATTCGCCCATATGGCTCACGTCAAACACGCCCACACCATTGCGCACAGTTTCGTGTTCGGCATTGATACCTGCATATTGAACAGGCATATTATAACCAGCAAAAGGAACCATTTTGGCACCTTCTTTTATATGAATATCGGTTAAAGCAGTATTCTTCATCACAATTTATTAGGCCGCAAAAGTAATAAAATCATTTGCTGATTTACGAATTACGATTTTAGATTTATGATGTATTAAGTGCTACAATGCATACGGAATTGGTGTGCTTTTGAAGGAAGGTAATGCCGCTCGCAGAGTTAACTCACCCGGTCGACGCTTCGCTGGACCTGCCCTCTCTACCGCAAGCGGTAAAGAGGGCAAAAAAAAGAAAAACTAAAAGCTTCCCAACCCTCTTTATGGCTCGCCATAGAGAGGGTGAACGAGCGAAGCAACGTTCGGGTGAGTCCACTTCTGCGACCTTCAAACAAGCGTTTGATAAAACCCTACCAGTTTTTCGGTAACCTTATTTACATCGTGCTGCTCCTCAATCAGCTTCCGGGCATTAATGCCTACCGATTTACAATAGTCTTCATCGGCAATGCAAAGTTTTATGGCCTCATAAAACTCATCGGTATTATTAGCAATTAGTATATTTTCGCCGTTTTTATAGTCAATGCCTTCGGCACCCAGTGAGGTTGATATGATACACTTTTGCATAGCCATACCTTCTACAATTTTAACCCGCATACCGCCGCTTGAAAGCAGGGGGACAATCATTATAGCTTTACTGTTAACAAATTCAAGCGCATCATCCACTTCGCCCTGGATAAATATTTTGCCCATTACATCGTAGTCGTCAAATCGTTCGGGTATATCATTACCGGCCACATAGAAACGCACACGCAGGTCGCCATCGGTTAAATCTTGTTTAAAATTCTCCAAAAACCATTCAATTCCCTCCCGGTTTGGCAGCCAATCCAACGATCCTAAAAAGAAAAGACTCGGGAACTCTGTTTTTTCAAAATCGGGCTGGTAATAATCCAGGTTAACACCCACCGGCAAAATTTCAATGGGTATTTTTGCGCCGTACTCTATTAGCGTGCCTTTGTCTTGGTCGGTAAATACCGCTATAGCATCAAAATTATTTAACTGCTGCAGCTCATAGTTCTTTATCCGCTTGGCATGCATTTTTAAATACGACTTTTTAAAAGGATCAGACTTTTGTTGCGACAGCCGGTGCCATATCTGGCTTTCAACATTATGCAGGCGGTAAATGAGCCGCGCTTTTGAGTTTTTGCGGATGGCCGAAAGATAAAGTGAAACAAAAAGACCCTCAAACTGAATAATATCGTAATTGGTGTTTTTTAGTTCCTTTATTAGCAGACGCTCAAAATCAGCATCGTAATATTTATCAATATTAAATGACGTTTTGCTGAAAAGGTTTGCGGCCACTTCAAATACCGATACGCTGGCATTGATGTTGTAAGCCCGGTAATTTATTTGCGACAACAACTCCTTATCATCATCATTATTTTCGTGATGATTTTTTTTGGCATTTAATGCAACCAGCGAAACGTCGTGCCCCAAATTTACAAGGCCCCTAATAGTATTGCAAACTACTATAGGATAGCCTCCATTTTGAGGAAACGGAACGCGATGGGTTAAAAAAAGTATTTTCAATTGGTCTGCTGGTTTCCAACAAAAATAATAATTTGGGCGACGCGGTAAAGTTTTACCACGACAGATTAGGTTATTTTAATAAAAAATTACAAAAAAATCATATTATTAAAAATATGGTTCTGATCCGTCACATAAAGCCTCAATATTTTAACTTTGTAATCAGATGTTATTAGCCAGGTATCAGCAGGAATTTATTGAAGCAGGATGCGATGAGGCTGGTCGTGGTTGTTTGGCCGGGCCCGTTTTTGCCGCGGCTGTTATTTTGCCCGATGATTTTGACCATCCCTTATTGAACGATTCCAAGCAATTATCAGAAGGGGTTAGATATGAATTACGAACAGAGATTGAGCAGCAGGCCGTTGCTTACGCCGTTGCCTCGGTTGATAATTTGGAAATAGATGAGATTAATATTCTGAATGCCTCTTTCCTGGCCATGCACCGGGCTATTAAACAACTTTCCTTAATACCGGAGTTTTTGATTATTGATGGCAATAGGTTTAATAAATACGGGACTACACCACACCAATGTATTGTTGAAGGCGATGCCAAATACCTGAGCATCGCGGCAGCATCGATATTAGCCAAAACCTATCGTGATGATTACATGAAGCAAATTGCTTTAGAGCATCCGGAATACGATTGGCACAAAAACAAAGGCTATCCCACCGTTAAACACCGCGAAACCGTTTTAAAAATAGGTTACACTCCGTATCATCGTCGTACTTTCAGGGTAACTGATCCGCAACTGGCGCTTTTTTAATGAATACTTCGCACTGCGTTTGTATTTAAGTGCTATTTGCTGCCACCTTGGTCCTTATACCTTTTTTATATTCAATATTTTGTCTGTTTTTCTCTAAAAACTCAATCAAAAAATTATTAAATTTAGATGTAAAACCAAAATTCATTAAAATATTATTTAAAATATTCCTCAAAAATTCTTTTTTATATAAAAACACTTCATAAATTACGTTTTTAAAAGTAACTGGTTATCATATTTTAATTATTGTATTTTTTTTATGTCTGAATCAGCTTATTTTGATAAATATAATCCCATAGAAGGCGTGTGGGATGAAATGTACGGGCCGGAAGCCCATGTTCGCGATCATTATCGTAAGGTGATTGAATATATTTCGGGCGAGTCGGCGGATGATCTTAACAAAAAAGAAGAATTGGCCAAGCGGCTCTTTATGAGTCAGGGTATTACCTTTACGGTATACAACAGTGGCGAGGGAATTGAAAAGATCTTTCCCTTTGATATTATTCCGCGCATTATTACCGCCAGCGAATGGGCCTTTGTTGAAAAAGGGATTAAACAGCGCCTTACCGCATTGAACCTGTTTCTGAAAGACGTTTATCACAATCAGTTTATTATTAACGATGGCATTGTACCGATAGATATCATCTACTCGTGCCCGCACTTTTTGCGCGAGATGCATAAGCTGCAGGTGCCTTATGATATTTATGTACATATTTCAGGCATCGACTTAATTCGCGATCATGATGGTACTTTTTATGTATTGGAAGATAACCTGCGCACGCCATCGGGCGTTAGCTATATGCTCGAAAACCGGGAGATTACCAAACGATTGTTTCCTGATCTGCTGCCGCAATGCGGGGTAAGGAGCGTTACCGAGTATCCAACTATATTATACAAAAATCTGCTGGCGCTATCGCCGCGGCAAATACATAACCCTACTATAGTGCTGTTAAGTCCGGGTATTTATAACTCGGCCTATTTTGAGCATACCACACTGGCCCGGTTAATGGGCGTTGAACTGGTTGAAGGGCGCGACCTGGTGGTAAACAACCATAAGGTATACATGAAAACTACCACCGGCTTGCAGCAGGTTGATGTTATTTACCGCAGGGTTGATGATGAATTTTTAGATCCGCTGGTGTTTAATCCCGCAAGTATGCTGGGCGTTGCCGGCATTATGGGTGCTTACCGCAAAGGCAACGTAGCTATAGTAAACGCTACCGGAACCGGCGTTGCCGATGACAAGGCCGTTTATACTTATGTGCCTGATATGATACGCTATTACCTGAACGAGGAGCCTATATTAAAGAATGTACCCACCCACCAGTTGGGCCATGCTGATGAACGCGAACACGTGTTTAAAAACATCAATAACATGGTAATTAAAAAAACCAACGGCAGTGGTGGTTACGGTATGTTAATGGGACACGCGGCCACCGAGCAGGAAATTGACGAGTATAAAATTGAGGTGATGAAAGATCCGCGCAATTTTATTGCGCAACCAACCATCAGCCTGTCAGCAGCGCCTTGTTATATGCAGGGCGAACTGAAACCGCGGCGGATTGATCTGAGACCTTATGCTTTGTACGGGCCCGATGGTATAGAGATTGTTCCCGGCGGATTAACAAGGGTAGCCCTGAAAGAAGGCTCGCTGGTAGTAAACAGTTCACAAGGCGGCGGCAGTAAGGATACATGGGTGCTGGCCTGAAATCGTTAGGCAGTTTGCAATTAGTAAGGGCTTTTACAGAGAAGAAGTTGAAGCATTAAAATCAAATAATTCCGAAATCGAAAATCCGACTTCCGAAATAAAAATTGTAAATCGTAATTCTTAAATCGTAAATCAAATAGATGTTAAGCAGGGTAGCAGCAAGTTTTTATTGGTTAAGCAGGTATATTGAACGCAGCGATGGTATGCTGCGGATGTTGAAAATAAATTATGCCTCATCACAAGATGCGGTACAGGAATTTACCTGGAAGCCGGTAATTAGAATATTTGCCGGGCATGATGAATATTCCGAAGCGCTGGAAGATAGCAGTCGGGAGGTTTTAAAGTTTATGGTTACGGGGAAAAACAACTCCAATTCTATTTTAAACATCATTACCCTTGCCCGCGAAAATGCCCGCAGTGTACAGGAACATATTCCAAAAGATTTGTGGCAGTGTTTAAATGAGTATTACCATACCGTAAAAGATCCCAGGTTAGAGAAAGCTTTACAGCGCGAAGACCCTATTGGCCTGCTGGATATACTGATAAAGCAGGTTATGCTTTATTATGGCACCATTGAGATTACCATGGAGCGGGGCGAAGGGCGCAGCTTTATGAATATTGGCAAATATTTAGAGCGGGCTATCCAGTCGGTTGATATTTTAGATACCAAATTTGGTTCCGTTGGTGATAATCCCGATTTATTGACCGATACCAGCTATTGGAAACACCTGTTATTATCATTGGGAGGATATGAGTTGTATTTAAAAACTTACCGCGAAGGATTTGAAGCAGCCAATATTTTGGAGCAGGTGGTTTTAAATAATGATTTCCCCCGGTCTGTAATTTATTCGGTTAACAATATCCAGCGTTATTTCGACAGGTTAAAGAGCGACAGCAATATTGATACCTTTAGGGAGATGTCCTTCCAGATAGGGCGACTACAAAGCCGTATTAAATATAGTTCGGTAAAAACAATAGAACAGGAAGGTTTGCATTCGTTTTTAACACAGATACGAAAAGAATTATATGGTATAGGAAATGCACTTAACGAATATTACTTTGCAAACTCCTGATTAAATTATTTGGAAGACCAGGTTAATGATGACAAAAGCGTTTTCAAATCATCAAATTAAATAATTGAGTAAAGATGCCCGAATTTGAGATACAACATATTACCCGATACATTTACGAGGGTCCGGTTCGTGACAGCGCCAACCAGGTTATTCTTTTCCCCATAAAAGACCAATATCAGGATGTAATTAAGCAGGAGCTTACCATTACCGGTAACCCGGTGGTTGATACCCATATTGATTATTACGGTAATGAAGTGGGCAGTTTCACCTATTCAGAACCACATACGGTGCTTACCATCAATTCAAGAGTATGGGTGGTTACCAAACACCGCGAACTACCTGTCAGCGATATATTTCCGGTGCACCAATGGGAAGATTTACGGCGATTACAGTTTATGGTGCCCTATATTGATTTTTTGAAACAGGAATATTTTGAAGGTATTAGTGAGTTAAAAGCCATTATTGAACAGCAAAGCCAAAGTGACGATACGCCGTACCAGGTAGCCCTGCGTTTTTGCCAATACGTTTACGAAAATTTTGAATACATAAAAGGCGTTACCACGGTTGAAACAACGCTCGACGAAATATGGAAGCTCAAGGCCGGTGTTTGCCAGGATTTTGCACATATTTTGATGGAAATGCTGCGTATGGTACAAATACCTGCCCGGTATGTTAGCGGCTACATTTGTACCAGCAAACGCGATGGAATGCGGGGCGAAGGTGCTACCCACGCCTGGGCGGAAGTATACCTGCCCGATTATGGCTGGCTCGGTATCGATCCAACCAATAATTGTATTGCTAATGAAACACACGTGCGTTTGGCGGTAGGGCGTAACTTTAGCGACTGCTCACCGGTTAAAGGCGTTTACAAAGGTTCATCTAACCATAAGTTGGAAGTTGCAGTTGCTGTTGATGACGAAAATGTATTGCAAAACAGTGACAGCATGATTGCCGAAGCCCATGTAACCAGCATTGTTTCTGATACTCCTAAAAATAGCTACCAGCGCTATATGGAAATTATACAACAGCAGCAACAACAACAGCAATAAAAAGCCTGTTTCAGTATTTTATACTAAATTCATTTGCCTTTAAATTACCTGCTTAAAAAATAATTTACCTGTAAATAAAGTTCAGGAATAAACGGTGAATCCGCTCAGTAAATCAGCTGAACGTTTACATTATTAGTTTCTCGCGGTTATTCCAGTTTTTATAGATCCATTCGGCTGCACTTTTGTGGCTCTTTTTTGACCGGGGCAAATCAAACGCAATCATTTCCTCCGCTTTTAAATAGTGAGAAAGTGTAGGCTCATCCGGAAAATCTTTGAATAAGTGATTTATAAAATAAAGCACTTCGTTTCCATTAGTACGGTCAAACGAGGTATCGCCTTCGCCGCTGGTGTAAAATGGACTGTAAACGTCTGCAGGTTTATCCCAGTTATACCTGCCGCTGTCGTTATAACGCAGCTCTGACTTCTCAAAACTCATTTCTATTGTTTGCATAATTGGTTTTTTTGTGGATGTCTAATTACGTAATTAATTTTCTGGTAACATTAAGTTAAAGTACGCGACTTCACCCCGTTAAAACACCCGTTTTTATATTTAACAATTAGTGTTTTTTGGTTGATAGCGCGATGATAGGTTTAACGAGCGCATGGCCGCTTTAGTTGCATAATAAGCAAGTATAAATGCCAGATAGACAGAGGTTAACAGATGTGTCACCGGTTAGCAGGATGACGTTTCGGCTAGTATTCATTAATTTACGTTTTTAATTATCGGGATAAATTTTTTTTAAATAATCCGGCATAGCCATCAACAGAAATACCGTTGCAATCCGAAAAATAAAATAATACCGCTAAATACGCGCCATAAACCAATTGCGTAAACACGGCATTCCATTGTTCAATCAGGCTGCTGCCCAAAATAAGGGTTAGCATAATAGCAACACCCAAAACAATAGCAAAACGGGTAAACCATCCCAACAGTAATAATAAACCCGCTATAAACTCTAAAAATGGCAATACATATCCAAAACCAAGTACAATGACTGCCGGCAATAACGATTTACTGAATTGCCCTACCATGCCATGACTAAAAGCATCCAGTTTGGTTAAACGTATTAAACCATGGCCAAAAAAGCTCATCCCCAGCGGAAGCCGGGCCAGCAGATAAGCGTATTCTTTCTTTTTCATTGGGTTTATAAACTGGATTGGAATGGTATTTGAAAGTGTAATTTATTTATTAAGCAAATTACTATATAACTTTTTATTTTTCACGTATGTATGATATTTGTTGCATTGGGCATATCACTTCTGACAAAGTAGTAACCGCAGTTTCCGTAAATTATATGCCCGGTGGCACTGCCTTCTATTTCTCGTACGCAATAAGCAAGCTGGATATTAATTATTTGCTGGTTACTGCTTTGGGCGATGGGGAAATGCACTATGTTGATGAAATGCGCCAACAAAATATTAAGGTGAAAGTACAGCAAAGCGCACACACCGTTTATTTTGAAAATATTTATGCGGAGGATCAGGATGAAAGGACGCAAAATGTGCTGCAAACGGCAGATACTTTCACCCTGCAGCAGCTTGCCGATACCGAAGCGCGCATTTTTCATTTAGGCCCCTTGCTGGCTGATGATATTGCTATCAATATAATAAAAGGGCTTTCAAAAAAAGGAATAGTAGCCTTAGATGTACAAGGCTATTTGCGCAAGGTGGTAAATTATAAGGTGGTACCTGCCGATTGGCAATGGAAAAAAGAGGCACTGCCTTATATCAGCATCCTTAAGGCGGATGTTAATGAGCTATTGACGTTAACAGGGCAGCACGATGTAAAAGACGGTTGTCGGCAACTGGCAGATTGGGGCGTACGCGAAGCCGTGATAACTAACGGCAGCAAGGGCTCGTTGATTTATAAAGAAGGTGTTTTTTACGATATACCGGCCTATCAGCCAAAAACCGTTGTTGACGCAACCGGATGCGGTGATACTTATATGGCAGGGTATTTATATCAGCGTAGTAAAAATATCGAAATACAAAAGGCAGGCGAATTTGCCGCTGCTATGGCTGGCCTTAAAACGGAAATAGCAGGTCCGTTTACCGGGAGAGAACAGGACGTGACGCAATTTCTGAAAGAGGCAACCACATCGCCATTTTAACCCGGAATACTGATGGTAAACCTGCTGTATAAACCCTCTTCAGATTTTACCTGTATCCGGCCGTTCATTTGTTTAACGGCATCCTTTACCAGGTATAGGCCCAATCCTGAACTTTTTTTGTTGATGCCCGACAGGTAAAATTTATCAAAAATGCGTTCCTGATCATTTTTCCTTATACCCAGGCCATTATCCTCAATCTCAATTATTGCTTCACTATCGGCACGGTAGGTTTTAACCTTTACCCACTGTTCATCTTTTTTGGTGTCACTATACTTCACCGCGTTCGAAACCAGGTTATTTAATATCACCTGCAATTTAAGCGAGTCGCTTTCAATTTGATCAAGCAATAGTTCCTTATAAAAATGCACTTCTTTGCCTTCTTTTACATAATGGTTTTGGGTGAGCACATTTTCTATGATCATATTAAGGCTGCATTCCTTTTTAATTAAACCCGTATGTTTGCTTTGTATAAAGGTGAGCATCTCGTTAATAAACTGATCCTGCTTTTCCAAACTATCCTTCATGAGCAGAGTGTAGGATTTAATCTGTTCCATATCAGTCTCATCGTCAATCAAACTAATCAAACCGATTAATGAAACCAATGGCGACCGTAAATCATGCGTGATATTGAATACAAATTTATCCAGGCCGGCATTAATTGATTGCAGATCAAAGTTTTGTTCAATTATTTTCTTTTTTGATTGATGCAGATTTCTGATCATAATACCGGCATATGTATAAGAGCTAATGATGATAACCAGTATCACCACTATATCGGCAATAAACAGGTATACATTAATTGAACTGCTTATAATGCCAAGCGTGTTCGAAAAATCTTCTTCCTTAATAGTTAGCTGTTGCGATATGTTGTTGATTGATAATATTAATGACCGTTTCTCCGCAGAAGAAATTTTCCGCGACTGCATTTTCTGCCGCACTTGTATTCCGGTTAAATAAAGTTTATTTACCAATGCATCACCTTCCGACCAAATGGCAATTACCTTTTTAAAGATGGGCAATTGTTTAAATGTGGTAAAAAGCCAAACCATATTGGCCACATCTTTAGGGTAGTTTTTCCCCTGCAAAAAGCCCATGGTCGCTTCGGCATTGTTATGTTTGTTTGATAAGGCAATACGGGCTATATGATCGCCGAGGGGGATGTTGATATTTCTTTCAAAAGCCTTGTAATCGGTATCGTTTCCGAGATAAATATATTTAATGAGGTAGGCCGATGCATCTTTTTGTCCTTTTGAGTATTGGGACTCTCCGTTTATGTAAGCCCTTGCGGCGGATGAAATTTTTATGGTGTAATAGTTAGTTACAATCATTGCAGCCGATGCTATCAAGATGATAACCAATAGTGCCAGCGATGTTCTTTTTTTCAATAATTTGAACCAGGCAATAAGGTAGTTTAGTTTCTGTGTCAAACCGATATTTTCTTAATAGAATATGTTTATAATAAATCAAACAGCTTATTTATTTTAGATAACACTGTTAAATACTAACGGAACACTGATTTATTTTTTAATTAAATAACTCAATTTCAGTAGGTGTAAGTAAAATGTTTAAGCTCAATACAACGGTAAAAAGATTTCAGGTAAATTATGCTGTTGTACGTTGAGTGAGTAATAATGTTTCATTTTAAGCAATATAATTTAACAAAAAGATTAATTGTGTATCTGACACATATGATAAAACAGACAGATCTTGCTGGTAAAATTTAACAAAAAAGCCCTGTATGCAACATACAAAGCTTCTTCAAATTACAGTCTGAAATATTATTCTGTATATTAATGTCCCGGTGCTGGCGGCGCAGGTGTTGGCGCTGGCGCCGGGTTTGGCGTTGGATTAGGGCTTGGAGTTGGATTTGGTGTTGGTACCGGAGCCGGAGTAGGCGGGTTAGGTACAGGCGCTGGTGTTGGAGGCGGATTTGGTGTAGGACTTGGCACTGGTGCCGGTGCAGGTGGCGGGGTAGGTGTGGGTATGGTGTCTGTTAGTATCTTTCCTGTTTTTGAAACCCCAATATTGTTATTACTCACATCATTTGCAGCCGCAAATTCAAATATTGTTGCTATGGCAACGGCTGCTACTATTAAACTCAACTTTTTCATGATTTTAGTATTTCTAGGTAATTAATTTAATTAATTATAGATTTAACAAAGTAAATTAAAGTAAGTTTTTATTGATTAAGAAAATTAATGGAAATAGGTTCCTGGAAATGCTGGATGTGGTAAATGAAGGCCTTATTTTAACCGGTGATGAGCCGATACATTTTGATCACGATTGCCGCGAAGGTATTTGCGGTATGTGTTC
>Ga0206833_1130_pt1 | contig 19104 bp, 15 predicted proteins | sample Alteio_BWOrgCont_32_FD_152891 | JGI IMG/M metagenome (GOLD analysis project Ga0206833, IMG submission 152891) | Enriched cells from forest soil in Barre Woods Harvard Forest LTER site, Petersham, Massachusetts, United States -... | ecosystem: Environmental > Terrestrial > Soil > Temperate forest >... | reverse complement strand
CGTGAGGTAGAGGCCGACGATGGGGCCATGGAGGCGCTCATAGTCGCTCATATCCATAAAGGTGTCGATGGTATAAGGGATCCAGAGAGATTTGCGATCGGCGTACCATGCGACCGCCCACGGCATATCGGAGGCGATGATCTCATTGGGATCGGTCCATTCCCCGAGGATTGCGATGTATGGAGGGACATAGGGAGGCCACTGGACGTGTCCGCTCGCAGTCAAGAGCATGTGCAACAGCGGGAAGAAGGAGAGGAGGTAAACGACGCCGAAAAAGGTCCAGCGTACGATGCGCAGATTGATTTCCGCCATGTCATTGGCCAGTCGGGTCCAGAGGACCAAAACGAACGCGAGTCCATAGAAGACGGTCATGGGAATGAAGAGGATGTGAAGGTCATTCGCGTGGATGGCGCCTTCCTCCGGCAGGCCAAAGAGGGACATTCCGAGCACGGCGGAAATCCACATGAAGAAAACGCACCAGCGGAAGGAGGCGGTCTCACGACGCTTGAAAGTGTGAAGCAGCGAGACGAAGAAGACAGGAGCCACGGGCGAATGGCCGAGGTAACTGTAGATGTTTGAGAACTGCGCGATGGTCTGCGCTTCGACCTTTGCGCGAAACCAACTGAAGGTGAGCGAATTCGTGTCGAGGCTTAGCTGGCGCATGACCTTTGACTCGGTACCCAGCAATTGGCCGAAACCGGAATAGAGGGCCACACCGAACGGGTCGCCCGTGAGGCGATAGAGGCGGAAGAGCCACGGGCCCTCCATGGCCAGGACGATGAAGACGGGGATCCATGCGGGATGGAGCAGAACAATCCGCCACCATGGGCCTTCGGAAGGCCGGAAAGCGAAACCCATGTAAACAAGAGCGCCGACGAAAATCCAAATGGCCAGCCCGTGGGCGAGAACCAGCAGGCCGAATCCGAACCCGCTAAGGGCCAGCCAGAGGAGGGTATTTTTACCGGCAACGCGGTTCTCGATGGCCCGGACCAGGCAATAGGTGACGAGCGAGAAGATAAGGACCATCAAATTCTGCGGCAGGCCGGTGAGGGCAAAATTCCAGAAGCTATCGCAGACGAGTAACAAGCCCATGCCAAGCAGCGCGAGACGGCGGTCGAAGAGGCGCTTGGCGGTGGTAAAATTGACGCCCACGGAAAAGATGAAAAAGAGAAGCGATGCGCCAGCGATGACGCGGTCGCTGGCATAGACGACATCCTTGTCGGTCATTGCCCAGGAGTCCCGGGTCAGGCGCAGCAGGAGGGAATCGACGTAGGGATTGAGCGGGGCGTTGTAGGTATCCGGGACATCTCCGCCGGGGAATTTGCCGAAATGGCGCAGGAACTGGCCGTAGGCGATGGGGCGGATGAATTTGGTGGTGAAACCGTGGCCGCTGGCCAGTTGACGCCCGATCTGGGCCTGGTCCATACCCTTGTCGTTGTCGAGGCCTTTGAACTCGCTGGGGCCGAGGATGACGATGACGTAAACCGTCGCGACGGCCGCCAGCAGCAGGATGAGGCGGATGCGGCTGACCCACCCCCCCTCCTCGAGGGCGTGGATGAAGGCCTGAACTTTGGTCTCGTTCGCCATAGGGGCTGGATGGGGAGGGCCAACTCATCTGTTTTTCCGGGGCGGCACAAGCCGGAAAAATTTATAAATCGAGAGGAGGAGAGGACGCGCGAGGGCGCGAAGGCGGGAAATGGATCGAGCTCAGGATTTGGGGGTGACGCGGTGAAGGGTCATGTCGCCGTAGAACATCATGCAACTGGAATCGGCCACGGTCGTGATGTTGATGGACAGCGCGTAGCCTCCGGACGTTCGGCGAAATGTCCCCGTGCCGCGATTTGAGAAGCTATCCTCGAAATCGAAGCTGAAAACGCCGTCGGGTCCGATCTGGCCCGTGCCGTCGCCATCCGGGGCGGCGCCGCTGCCATCGGGATGGGCGCCTTCAAATCCAAGGTGATAGCCGTCGCTCCCGTGAGAGACGGTCACGGTGACGTCGACGTCCTGCGGGCCGTCGCCACTGCGATATTCATAAGTGCCTGTGAGGGTGTTGTGGGTTTGTCCGGCGGGGTGAGACTGGGCGACGGGCTGGGGCGTGGGACTCTTGGTGGTGGCGCACGCGGCGAGGAGGAATGACGCGAGAAGGGCGGGGGGTAAGGTTTTCATGGACTTTCGGTGGGCAGTTCTGGGGGATTTTCGACGGGTGGTTCGGGCTGGGAATCGCGCAGGGCCTTCAATTTGCGGTGGAGCGTGCGGCGGCTGATGCCGAGTTTGCGGGCGGCTTCGGTGACGTTATTGTCGCTTTCAGAAAGGGCGCGCTCGATGAGGCGCTGGCCGGTATCGTGCAAATTATAGGGCTGCGTGGTGGAGACGGGGATGAGGCCGCGGAGCTTATTGCCGGCGGCCTGGCGGATGGTGACGGGGAGATCCCGCAACGTGATGCGCGGGCCGGTGGCCATGACGACACCGTGCTCGACGGCGGTGCGCAGTTCGCGGACATTGCCGGGCCAGTCGGAGGCGAGGATCGCCTGCATGGCGTCGGCGGTGAATTCGCGGACGGGCTTCGAGTTGTCCTTTGCGAAGGACTTCAGGAAGGCGTTCACCAGCAGGGGGATATCTTCCTTGCGCTCGCGCAGGGGAGGCATGGTGATGTTGACGACGTTGAGGCGATAGAAGAGATCATCGCGGAATTTTCCCTGATGCACCAGGGTCTCGAGGCTCTTGTTGGTGGCGGCGATGAGGCGGACGTCGGTTTTGATGGTCTGGTTGCCGCCGACGCGCTCGAAAACGCCGGGGTCGAGGGCGCGGAGGATCTTGACCTGGGTGTTGGCGTCGATTTCGCCGATTTCATCCAGGAAAAGGGTGCCGCCGTTGGCTTGCTCGAAGCGGCCGGCGCGGCGCTCGCTTGCGCCGGTGAACGCGCCCTTTTCGTGGCCAAAGAGTTCGCTTTCAAGCAATTGCGGGGAGAGGGCGGCGCAGTGGACGGCGATAAATTTCGACTTATTTCTGTTGCTAAGGTGATGAATGGCGTGGGCGATCAATTCCTTGCCGGTGCCGCTCTCGCCCTCGATGAGGACCGTGGCGCGTGTGGGGGCGATCTGTTTGACGGTATCGAAGACCTCCTGCATGGCGGCGGAATTGCCGATGAGGCTCTCCAGGCCGAAGTGTTTTTCGACCTGCTGCTTGAGCTCGCGGTTTTCCTTTTCGGTATCGCGGCCCTGGAGGGCGCGCTGGATGAGGATTTCGAGGCGGTCGATGTTGATGGGCTTGGTGACGAAGTCGTAGGCGCCGTGCTTCATGGCTTCGACGGCGGTATCGACCGAGCCGTAGGCGGTCATCATGATGCAGATGGGGGGACGCTGAAGGCGCAGGGCGCGGTCGATGAGCTGCATGCCATCTTCGCTGCCGATGCGAAGATCGGTGACCACGAGGTCGATGGAATCGTTCTCGAGGACGTTCATGGCGCTGGGAATGTCCGCGGCGACGTAGACGTCGAACTTGTCCTCGAGCGCGGTGCGAAGACCCTCGCGGGTGTGGCGCTCGTCATCGACGATGAGGATGGTGGGCTGCATGAGGTGCGCTTACTTCTAAGTGGAGGATTCCCCCTGTGCGAGCATGCGGACGCGGCGGTCGTGGAGGGGGAGGCGGATGGTCAGTTGCAGACCGCGGCCCTGATTATTCACCATGTCGATTTCGCCGCCGTGCTCGCGGACGATGCGGCGCACGATGAGGAGCCCGAGGCCGCTGCCAGTTTGCTTGGTGGTGAAGTAGGGGTCGAAGACTTTGCTCATATTCTCGGCGGGGATGCCGCCGCCGGTGTCCAGGAAAGTGACTGAGACGTGGTCTTCGCTGCGATCCGTGCGGATGTGCAGGATGCCGCCGGATTTCATGGCCTGGGCGGCGTTTTTGATGATGTTGTAGAAGGCCTGCTTGATCTGGTGACGGTCGAGGGGGAGAAGAGGGAGATCCTCGCGGAGTTCGGCCTCGACGAGGATGTCGCGATCCTTGAGTTCGGGAGCGAGGAAGGCGAGGGATTCCTGGACGAGGACGTTGAGGCTTTCAAGGGTGGTATCGAGCGGGGTGGGGCGGATGGCGCGAAGGAATTGATTGATGATGTAATCGAGGCGCGTGATTTCCTCGCGGGCGACGCGGACGGATTCCTGGAGGTCTTTCGCGTCGGCTTCCGGCAGGCGCCGGATTTTGCGCTCCATGAGCTGGAGATGAATAGTGAGGGAATTGAGGGGATTGCCGAGTTCGTGAGCGACGCCGGCGGCGAGGAGGGTGAGGGCGTTGAGGCGCTCCGATTCGATGGTCTGCTCGGTGGAGCGGCGGGTCTCCGTGATGTCGCGAAGGATGATGGCATAGCCAACGACATTGGCGGGTTCGCGCGCGGCGCGCTTATTGCGGCGGAGGGATTTCGAGGAGGGCTCGTCATCGTCGCGGCGGGCGAGGGAGATGGGGGCGACGTAGAAATTGATGAAACGATTCTGGGGATAGAAGACCTCCATGTCGCGGGAGATGATGGTCTCCGAATGCGCGAGCGAGGGCCAGTCGAGCCCCGTGATGCGCTCCGAAAGGGCGCGGCCCATGCAATCGTCGCGGTCGAGGCCGAAGAGTTCGCAGGCGGCGTCGTTGACGAAGGAGATGTTGCCTTCGGTATCGGTGACGATGACGCCCTCGTGAATGGCGTTGAAGATCGTCTCGAAGAAGCCTTTCTCGTGGGCGAGGCGGAGGAGGTAATTCTGGACCTCCTCGGGGCGAATGCGGCCGATGCGCTCGATGAGTTTTTCGAGGAAGCCGGAGGTCATCGCTGATTTCGAGGGCAGTTCAAGGTGAAGTATGGCCGGAGGGACTTTAGACAGGATGAACAGGATTTACAGGATTTAAGCCATAAGCATCAGAAAACCAGTGAGGTGAATCCCAGGCAGGATGAACACCCGCCCGCGTCGCTGCGCGAAGCGCTGCGGGCAGGGGATTAAGAGGATGGAATTTGCTGATTCTGAATTGCGTCAATTCGATTTAACCGCAGAGAACGCAAAGAGCGCAAAAGGGAAGCGCCAATATCCGCGCCGGGCGTCAGGCACGGCCCGTCAGCATCTCGTCATACCAATCGCCGCGTGTGCCGAGCGGCTGCAGGATTTTGCCGACGCTGGCCGGCTGGATATCGCGCAGGCTGGGTCTTTGAGCGTGTTACTTCTCGCGCCGCGCGTTGCGGACGAATTGCTCAAGCTCGGCCAACTCATCCGTGGACAAGAGCGGGACAGCCATTTCGATCTCTGCGAGCGGGCTCATTGGGGAAATGGTAGCACCGTCGCCCCATCAGGGGCAAGCGATGTGCGTAACGGGACCTCGGGTTTCCTCCTCCTCGTTCAGCCAAGCGAGCGGGTTGGCGGCCATTGGGGAAAAGTGGAAGCTGACGGATCACACTGAGACGCCCAAATCTCTTCGCGTGGCGTCCATCAAATCATACAGAGCCTTGTCCCGCCCCGGACGCACACCACCTGGCGTCGAATTCGTTTCTCGTATTCGGGCGCAAGCTCTAACGACGGCGGGGGAACCAACCAGTTCTATTCGATTTGCCCAGTGTCCAACATTTAATGCCGACGCCTGGGTTTGCTCGATCTGAGATTGATGCAACGCTGCCAAATACCCCACATAAGATTCCTTCTTTTCCTGAAAATTACGCTTTGAAATCTCGGCCTTACCCGAAAGCCAAGCTTGGATCAAAGCGGTGACAATTGCGCCAAGGCCAAACGCGGAGACGAATTGGATGATGTTCATTTCCCGAGAACTGGCGGGCGGCGTTTGTGCCAGTCGGTGGTTTGTTCGTAGGCGTGGGTGATGCGGAGGAGGGTGGATTCGTCGAAGGGTTTGCCGATGAGCTGGAGGCCGATGGGGAGATTGGAGCCTTCGATGAATGCGAAGCCGCAGGGGAGGGAGATGCCGGGGTTGCCGGAGAGATTGGTGGCGATGGTAAAGATATCGGCGAGATACATTTTCAACGGGTCGCCGGTGCGCTCGCCGATCTTGAAGGCGGGCTCGGGGCTGGTGGGGCAGATGATGGCGTCGACTTTCTCGAAGGCGCGGGCGAAATCCGCGCGGATGAGGGTGCGGACTTTCTGGGCGCGGAGGTAGTAGGCGTCGTAGTAACCGCTGCTGAGGACGTAGGTACCGAGGATGATGCGGCGCTTGACCTCGGGGCCGAAGCCTTCCTCCCGGGTGCGCCCGTAATGGTCGAGGAGGTTGGCGGGGTTTTCGGCGCGGTAGCCGTAGCGGACGCCGTCGAAGCGGGCGAGGTTGGCGGAGGCCTCGGCGGTGGCGACGATGTAATAGACGGCGACGGCGTACTCGGTGTGAGGGAGGGAGACCTCGACGATCTCCGCGCCGAGGGATTCGTAATGCTTGATGGCGGCGCGGACGGCGGAATCGACCTGGGGATCGATGCCATCGATAAAATACTCGCGGGGCATGCCGAGGCGGATGCCTTTTACGCCGTGATCGAGGGCGGCGGTGAAATCGGGGACCGGTTCGGCGACGCTGGTGGAATCCTGCGGGTCCTGGCCGGAGATGGCGTTGAGGAGGAGGGCGGAGTCGCGAACGGTGCGGGAGAACGGGCCGATCTGGTCGAGCGAAGAGGCGAATGCGACGAGGCCGAAGCGGGAGACGCGGCCATAGGTGGGCTTGAGGCCGATGCAGCCGCAAAGGGCGGCGGGCTGGCGGATGGAACCGCCGGTATCGGAGCCGAGGGCGGCAAAGGCCTCGCCGGCGGCGACGGCGGCGGCGGAACCGCCGCTGGAGCCGCCGGAGATGCGTGTGAGGTCCCAGGGATTAGAGGTGGGGTGAAGGCTCGAGTTTTCCGTGGAGGAGCCCATGGCGAACTCGTCCATGTTCGTGCGGCCAAAGGGGATGGCGCCGGCGGCGCGCAGGCGGGCGATGGCGGTGGCGTCGTAGGGAGCGGTGTAGCCGCGGAGGATCTTCGAGGCGCAGGTGCAGGGCTGGCCCTCGACATTCAGGACGTCTTTGATGGCGATGGGGACGCCGCCGAGGGGTAGGGAAACGTCGGCTGAGGCGGCGAGGATGCGGGCTTGCTCGAGATCGCGGTGGATGTAGGCGCGGACGAGGGGATCGACGGCGGTGATGCGGGCGTCGAGGGCGTCGAGGGCTTCGACGGGGGATGCGGCGCGGGTGCGGAGTTGCTCGCGAAGCTCTGTGACGTTGAGGGAAGCAAGGTCCATGGAAGAAATGCGGAGATTGCTGATTGCTGAAGTGAGATTGCTGATTTGGGCGGAGCTACTCGACGACCTTCGTAACGGAAAAGAGGCCGTTGGACTGGCGCGGGGCGTTCGAGAGGGCGGTGGGGGCGTCGAACCAATCGCGCGGGACATCTGGGCGGAAGACGTTGAAGACGGGGCTGGCGTGGGCGGTGGGCTCGACGCCGGAGACATCGACCTGCTTGAGCTTTTCGACGTACTCGATGACGTGGCCGAGTTGGGACTGGAAGGTGGAGATTTCTTCCTCCGAGAGATTGATGCGGGCGAGCTGGGCTACGTAGCGGACGTCGAGGATAGGCATGGGCTGGTGGGAATTTTCCGGAATTCTTAGACAGGATGAACAGGATTAACAGGATGGAAATTGCCGGCTCAAGAGGCTGGAGCGGTTTCCGGTTAATCTGTCGCGAGATGGTGATCGAAAATCGCGACGCTCTTTCGATCAGGGCAAGCCGGCTGATTGAAGTGGAGTGCGAGTTTGGCTCGAAGGCGGTAGGGTGAATTCGGTTTTGAGGGACCGGCTTGCCAGAGGGATCGATGACAGGGGCGTTGCCCCTGAAACCCCAGTCAATGGCGGGATCGCCCTTGACGAACCCGGCTTCGCAATCCGTCCGGATTGCGGCGGATCGAACCGACAACGGTCCGGCAAGGGCCTCAGATACCCCACTGGCCGTGCCAGACGCTCAGGAGCCAGAGGACGAGAATGGAAAGTGCGACGAGAAGTCCCAGGAAAATGAGGAGGGTCTGGCGGCGCTCGGCCTTGAGGGGGCGGCGGGAGCGCTGGCCGCCGGAGGGAGCGTCGTAGCGGATATCGGAGAAGGTGTTCGAATTGAGGCGATGCTGGCCGCGGCTGGTGCGCTCGGCGAGGAGCTGCTCGCGTTGTTCGCGCTCGCGCTCGGCCTTGATGCGCGGGGCTTCGGCGATGACGCGGTTCAATTTCTCGACGCGCTGCTTGAGTACTTCCTGCTCGGCGAGAAGCTTCTCCTGGCGCTCATCCAGGGGGCCGCTGGATTTGCTGGGACGACGGCGTAGGGCCATTCTATTTGTCAAAGTGAGAGGAGAGGGCGACGGCAATGGCGACGCCCACGATCAAAAGGGTGACTAGGAGGGGGAGGGTGAAGGCGAAGCCGCTCTTGAGCCAGTAGGAAAAATCGCGCGGGGCTTCGTAAGCGGGATCGGCTGCGCCGGCGCTGGTACCGGCGAGGACGTCTTCGTTGACCTCGGCGCTGATGACGGCGCGGGAGCGGTTGTACTCGGTGCGGGCGTCATCGACCGTGCTGAGGGCGCGGTTTAGCTCCTTGTTGATATCGGTGTTTTCCCAGGCCTTGGGATTTATGGCCTCGATGGCGGAGAGGTGCTGGATGAAGCATTCGTTGATCGAGCGGAGCTGCTCGACGCGCTTCTGGGCATCGTAAATCTGGCGCTCGAGGACGACGAGCGCGCGGGTGAAGTACTCGACCATCTCGGTCCTGCCCTGGTGGAATTGCTCCTGGCGGCGGCTCAACTCCTCGAGTTCGCGCTTTTGTTTTTCGATCTGCTCCTGCTGGCGCTTGAGCTGGATGAGCTGCTCCTGCGCTTTCTGCACCTGATCGTCCAGATGCTCGATGGATTCCTCCTCTTCGAGATTCAAAAGAGGATCGGTTTCGCGGATGCGTTCAGGCATTGGCATTGGTGTGGCGAACGTGGCTACCCGCGGATAGTGAAACCACGGACGCTAAAACTCCAGATTTTTCACGCGGCGCATGGCGAGAAAAAGCGGGACGACGAGAAGAACGAGGCTGGCAACCAAGGCGAGGAGGAGCGCGGCGGAATCGGAAATGAGGAAAGAGACGTGCGTGACCTGGCGCAAACCGGGCACCGAGATGAGGCTGACGTAGACGACGATATAGACGAAGCTGATGACCAGACAGAGCGTGCCGCCGAAGCCGGAGACGATCTTCGAGGGATTGTCTTCGTTGAGATTCGGGAAGAGCGCCCCAAGGCCGACGGCGAGCCCGCACAGCGCGGCGGCGGGGAGCGCAATGCAGAGATCGAAGAAAAGGACGCGGCTCCATGGGAGGCGGAGCATGAGGCTGGATGCGGTCATGAGGCTGACTGTGACGAACATTGCGCCGAGGCAACTGAAGACGAATTTTTGCATGAGGACGCGGCGCATGCCGATGGGGGAGAGGCCGATGATCCAAAGCCGGCGCCCTTCGAGCGAGAACTGCGGGAAGACGAACCGTGTCGTGAGCGTCGAGAGGGTGAGGGTGGAGGCGGCGAGATTGAGGTGGGAGATGAGGGCCTCCCAAAAGGCGCTCTGATAATCGAGGGAGACGTTGCGGAGATTGAGGACGTAGATGCAGAGGAGGCCGAAGAAGATGAGGAACTGGGTCCACTGGGTGGGATCGCGCGAGAAAAGGCGGGCATCTTTCAGCGCGAGCGCCTTGATGGGGCGCGAGACCGGGAGGAATTGGAGGAGAACCTCGATGAGCGGGCGGCGATCGGTTTTCCCCCGGACGCGGAGGGCGCGACGCTGGACGCGCTCAGCACGCGAGCCGAAGGAGGCGGACCAACTGCCGAGGAATGCCTCGCCGGCCACCTCATAGCTTACGAGGAGGCCCATGAGGGCGCTGCTGGTGAGGACGAGGAAGAAGAAGCCGCCCTTCCTGAGCAGGCCGTCGTCCCAGGCGAGGACGGATTGGGTCATCCATGCGCTGGGGAGGTAGGGATTGAGGCTGAAACGGGTGTGGCGAAGGAGGGAATCGAAGGAAAGGACCTGCTCAGTCTGTGCGGCCTGAGTATCGGTGACCGGTTTGACCGCGAAGGCGATCCAGATGACGCCGGCCGCGCCCGCAGCGAAGAGGAGGCGCTTTGCCCAGCGCATGGAGAGGACGCGAACAAGGAAGAGAATGCCCCACGAGCCAAGGACGGCGGGAATGATGACGAAGGGAAGGAAAGCGAAGAGAACCTCGATATAGAAGGGCCCGCGGGCATCGGTGGCGCGGCCCCATGCGACCATCATGGGGGCGGCGAGGAAAAGGAGCGCCCAACTGGCGAGGGCGAGGGATTCGAGCAGCTTCCAGAGATAGACGTCGCGAGCGCGGATGGGGAGGGAGAGGAGGAAATCGGTCTCGCGATTCTTGAAGAGGCCGGCGTAGCCGATGATGGCGTTTGAGAAGACCAGCATGGCGAAGAAGAAGCCGAAGATGAGATAGAGAATGCGTTGCGCGAGGAGGCCGCCGACGAGCGGGAAGCGGTGGAGAAAGACGAGTCCCGTGTAAAAGAGATAATAGCCGACCGCGAGGTAGCCGAGGCAGAAGCCGCCAAGGACGGCGACCATGAGGCGCGATTTTTTCCTGACCGCGGCAATCTCCGCCCGCACGATGGTGGCGCGAGCCCAGAGAATGATGCGGAGGGAGCGGAAGGACATGGCAGAATTGCTGATTGCGGAAGTGGGATTGCTGATTGGGATAGCGGGTGGCGTCGATACGCAGCGGTCAGATCGAACGCGGGGAAATTGCTGATCTGTGATTGCCGATTGCTGATTTGGAGAGCGGGTTTACAGGCAATGGAGGCGGTGGGATCATGCGAAAACGCATTTTAGCCGGGCGGCGTCGTGGAGCAGGCGGAGGTATTGTTTTCGCGGGATTTCGATGGCGCCGAATTGCTTAAGGTGAGGGGTGATCCATTGGGTATCGAGGAGAGCGAAGCCTTGCTGGCGGAGGCGCTCGACGAGGCCGTGCAGCGCGACTTTCGAGGCATCGGTCTCGCGATGGAACATCGATTCGCCGAAGAACGCGCCCCCGACGGCGACGCCGTAGAGGCCGCCGGCGAGCCGGCCATCATGCCACGCCTCGACGGAATGGGCGAAGCCGCGCCGGTGAAGCTCGCAGTAGCTCTCGACGATCTCGCCGGTGATCCATGTCTCTTCGCGGCGCGCACAGGCACGGATCACTTCGCCGAAGGCGTCGTCGAAGCGCAACTCGAAGGCGCCGCGCCGGAGGACGCTCTTGAGGCCATGAGGGACGTGGAAATTCTCGTCGAGCGGGATGATGGCGCGCGGGTCGGGCGAGAACCAGCCGATCTCGCCGTCTTCCATACCCATGGGGAAGACGCCTTCGAGGTAACCCTCGATGAGGAGCGCGGGAGAGATCATGGGGATTTCGGATTGAAGCGATCAGTGGTGATTCTTTGAAATAATCGGATCGGGAGGAAGTGCAAGGGCCGGGAGGAAATGCAGCCGGTTTTGTATCGCGCGGAGGCGGCCCGGCATGCTCAATTAGGAGGCGGCGAACACTCCTCCCCAGATTCATCGCATGAAAACTCGTCTTTCAATTATCGAGCCGCTGGAATCGCGCATCGCGCCCGCGGTCTTCATCGTCACCAATCTCAACGACTCCGGGGCGGGCAGCCTGCGGGCCGAACTGGCTCTGGCCGACGTTCATGGGGGAAAGAACACGATCAAGTTTGATCTGCCGGCACCGCCCACCCATGGCGAGAATATGATCACGCTCTCCAGCGGAGTGCTGACGAGCGAGGGCAACATCACGATCACCGGCCCCGGCGCGGGCAAGCTCATCATCAACGGCGACGCAACCTCGGGGATTTTCAAGATTGACGATGGGTCCGCCGGCACCGACAGCCCGGCGACCATCAGCGGGCTGACTTTGATCAACGGAAAATCGAGCGACGGCGGCGCGATCTATAGCAGCGAATCGCTCACGCTCGAGCACGTAACGATCTCCGGCAACACCTCGACCGGCATTGCCGGCGCGGTGGATGTAGACCCCACCACGTCCGGCTCAAACGTCCTGGTTAAAAACTGCCTCGTCACGGGCAACACCGCGCCGAACAGCGTCATTGGGGGACTTGATCTCTACGCAGGCAAGACCGTGCAGGTGATCAACTCGATTATCTCGGGCAATAGTTGCGAGACCAACGCGGGCGGCGCCTTCGTGGGAATCGGCAGCACGGGCACAAGCATTGTCCTGAGCGGCGATTCTGTGACCGGCAACTCCAGCCAGGGCGGCAGCGGAGGTGGAATTTTCATCGGCAACTACAGCACGCTCACAACCGGGGCAACCACGATTTCGAACTGCACGATCTCCGGTAATACGACGCCCACAATCGGCGCGGGAATTTTCGAAGCCGGGCATGGCGAGAAGCTCAACGTCACAAAGTCCACGTTCAGCAATAATATTGCGGGCACGAGCGGCGGCGGGGCCTACCTGGTGAGCAACAGCTCGACTGTAATCAGTAAAACCGTATTTGACGGCAATCGGACGACGAAAAACACCCCCAGCTTCGGAGGAGGCGGCGTATTCATTGAGGGCAACGGCGTGACGCTGCAGGCGGCGAAGATCATCGGCTCGCAGTTCACCGGCAACCAGACCGCGTTGGCCGGAGGGGGTCTTTATGCGACCAATGGCCTCAATCTCACCGTCACCGGTTCAACGTTTGCCGGTAATAATGCGGCCGACGATGGAGGCGGTCTGCACACTGGCGGTACGGGAGTGGACAAAGTGAATCTCACGGTGAGCGGCAACGTGTTTTCAAGCAACGTTGCGGGCACGGACGACGGCGGCGGCATCTTCGCAAGCGGAGACGGTGCGGTTTCGATCATCGGTTCGAAGGTCACGGGGAATGTCGCGGGCAATGATGGCGGTGGGATCTATGCGAACAGCATTGCGGCGGTGTTGATCAAAGGCGTGATCGCAACCGCAAACAACGTCACTGACGGGCGCGGAGGCGGCCTGGCAATCGAGGGGACGTCCACGGTCAGTTTTCAGGTCAGCGGCGGCTCGTTCACGAGCAATAGCGCCGTCAACGGGGGCGGGATCTATATCGGATCTTCGAACGGCAGCATCATGGGTGTCACCGTCTCCGGCAATGTGGCGACAAGCGACGGCGGCGGGGTGGAGGAACTAACCTCGACCGTCACGCTGCAGATCGCGAAGGTAACTGCGAATACCGCGCCGGTCGGGCCGGATGTGTCCGGGACGTTTACGTTTGTGTGATTCGAGCGCGGCATTGAGGCCGCACTCTAATCCCAGATGAAGTGCTGGAGGCGGAGTTGGTCGGCGCGTTTGCGGGCTTCGTCGCTACGGGGGCCGCCGGCCTGGGCGATTTTTTCGAGGATTGAAATTGCGCCAGGCCATTGGGACTTGTCTTCGAGGGCCTGGGCGGCGTCGTAGCCGGCTTTCTCGAACCAGAAGAAATCGGGCTGCTGTTCCTTCAACGCGGCGGAATGGGCGTTGAGGACGTCGTAGTATGCGGTGAGGGCCTGGTCGGTGAGGCCTTGTTTGTTGAGGCAGCGGCCTTTTTTGTAAAGGGCCTGGTCGCGCCACGGAGCGGCGGCGTCGGGGTCGGAGGCGATCTGGTCGTAGAGTCCGATGGCGGTGGCGTAGGTGGCGGTCGAGGAGGTCGTTAACGCGGGAGAGGGGGCGGGGGAAGTCGTGTCGTTAATGGAGGCGACAAGGCAATCGGCTTTGCCGCAGAGTGCGGCGAGGCGCAGCTCGGTGTCGGGATTCGAGCGGAGGATTTCGTCGTAAACGATGACGGCGTCATTGTCGCGGCCCATGCGCGCGTACAGCAGCGCCTGCTCCTGGCGGGCGTAGAGCTTGAGGGGTCCGGCGCCATTCGCAACGCGGTCAAAGAGCGCGAGCGCGTGCGTGACGCCGTCGGGATTCATAGTGCGGACGGCGGACTGGCCCGCGAGAATGAGCGCTTTGTCGGCGAGAGGATCGGTAGGATTCTCGTCGGCGAGAGTTTCGAATTGGGTCTGCGCATCGGCGAAATCCTCGCGGCGGAAATAGACCTGGCCGAGCTTCATGCGGACCTGAGGGCGGAGCGGGGAGGCGGGATATTTGTCGAGGAAATCAAGTCCGAGGCGCAGGACCTTGTCGTCCTGGCGGTCCGGGGCGGAATCGGCGACGAAAATGGCGAGGTAATCGGCATGCTCGCGCGAATCGTTCGATGGCTCTGAGACGTAGGCGGCACGAAGGAGATCGCCGGCGGAGCTCGTATCGCCATCGGCGAAGACAAGTTCGGCGAGGGCCAGGCGGGCCTCGGCGATGCGGTGATTGTCCGGGAAGTCGCGAATGAAAGATTGCAGCGTCGCGGCGGCGCGCGGATCGCCGGTGCGAGCCTGGAAGAGACCTTCCTCGAGAAGAAGATCGTGCCTCTGATCGCTCTCCGGCTTGCGTTCGCTGATGGAATTGTAATCGGCGAGAAAACGATCGTAGTTCTGGAGATTGAGCCATGCGAGGGCGGAGTCGTAAGTGGCCTCGAGCCAATAATCGGAGGAGCGCGAGGCGGCGTCGTCGAAGTTTTCCGCGGCGTGGAGAAATTCACGCTGGGCGAAATCGGCGTTGCCGGTGGCGATTTCCGCGCGGGCGCGCTGGAGCGGATCGGTGCTGGCGCGCATTGCGCCCTCGAACGCGGAGACGGCAATGGGGATGCGCGCGGTATCGAGATAGAGGAGCCCGAGCTGCATCCATGCGTCGAACGCAAATTGATGATGGGGGTATTGCTGGACGAATTCGGTATAGGCGCGGATGGCTTTTTCCTGCTTGTTGCCCTGGCGCTGAAGGGAGCGGGCCTGGTAGTAACGGGCGAGCGCGGCGCGGCGCGCAGGAGGCTGGGCGGTCCAATGCTCCAGCTCGGAATCGGACGGGTTTTCCTCCTCGGCATAGATGCGGTCGAGGCGGCGGAACATTTCCTCGAGATAAGGGCTGTCCGGGTTATGCCAGATGTAATCCTCGATGACGTTATCGGCGACTTCGAGGCCGTTGAGAGCGATGCGGGCCTCAGTCAGGCCAATCGTGGCGCCGGCGTGCAATGCGGGTGTGAGGCCGGTCGGATCCTTGAGCAATTCCTGGAAATCCTCGAGGGCAGGGGCGGCCTGATCTTCGGCAAGATAGATGCGGCCCTCGACGTATTGGCGCCAGCGGGTTTCAACGAGATTGGCGGGAGGAGAGCGGTCGAGGAACTGGCGGGCGCGCTGGAGTTGCTGCGTCTCCAGGTAAAGCTCCGCGAGCCGGAGACCGACGATGGCGGAGGGCGACTTTGCCTCGAGTGCGGCCAGGGCTGACTCGGCTTCGCGGGTGCGGCCAAGTGCGTGGAGAGCTTCGGCCTGGCCGATAGTGGCGGCTTCGCGAAGATCGGATGGGCCGTCATTGGCCAGCTCTTCGTAGAGCGGCTCGGCGTCCTCCCAGCGGCCAAGCGCGGAGAGGGCCTCGGCTTTCCAGAATTGCTCGCTCTGGCTCGCGGGGAATTCGAGACGGGCGAGGGCGCCGTCGGCATCGCCGGAATCGAGCAGGGCACGCGTGAGGTCGGACTCGGCCTGCTCGCGGAGGGCATCGTCCGAGGCGTCGCTGGAGGCGAGGAAGGAGTGGAGCTTTACGATCGCGACCTCTGGGAGATGGGAGTCGAGAGCGGCTTCGGCATCAGCCAGCGGGGAAGGAGATTGGGCGTGAAGAGCGCGCGGTGCGAGGAGTGCGGCAACGCAAAGGATAAACAAACCCGCACTCCGGCATGGCTTCGAATTTCGAATTTCGAATTTCGAGTTTCTCATCGTGTCTCGAGGTACCGTTTAAGGTATCTGCCCGTGTGGCTGGGCTCGATCGTGGCGAGTTTCTCCGGCGTGCCGGCTGCGACGATACGGCCGCCCTGTGATCCGCCGTCGGGGCCGAGGTCGATGATCCAATCGGCGCACTTAATGACCTCGAGGTTATGCTCGATGATGATGAGGGTATTGCCGGAGTCGCGGAGTTTCATCAGGACTTCGAGCAGTTTGTGGATATCGGCGAAGTGCAGGCCGGTGGTGGGTTCATCGAGGATGTAAACAGTGCGCCCGGTGGCCTTTTTGGCAAGCTCGGCGGCGAGCTTCACTCGCTGGGCCTCGCCACCGGAGAGGGTCGAGCCGCTCTGGCCGAGGCGAACGTAACCGAGGCCGACGTGGTCGAGGGCGAGGAGGCGGTCGGAGACGGTGGGGATGTTCCGGAAGAAGCGCTCGGCTTCATCGACCGTCATGTCGAGGATATCGGCGATGTTTCGGCCCTTGTAGGTGATCTCGAGCGTTTCGCGATTGTAACGGCGTCCGTGGCAGACCTCGCACTCGACGAAGACATCGGCCAGAAAATGCATCTCGATGCGGATCATCCCCTCGCCCTGGCAATGCTCGCAACGGCCGCCCTTTACATTGAAGGAGAATCGCCCGGACTCGTAGCCGCGTACGCGTGAGGCGGGGAGATTGGCGAAGAGCTGGCGGATGGGGCCGAACGCGCCGGTGTAGGTGACGGGATTCGAGCGCGGGGTGCGGCCGATGGGGCTCTGGTCGATGATGATGGCCTTGTCGATGTATTCGAGGCCGTGGATCGCCTTGTAAGCGCCGGGGCGATCCTTGGCACGGTAGAAATGGCGGAAGAGGGCGCGGCGGAGGATGTCGTCCACCAGGGTGGACTTGCCGCTGCCGGAGACGCCGGTGACGCAGGTGAGACAGCCGAGCGGGAACGAGGCGTCGACGCAGGCGAGGTTGTTCTCGCTGGCGCCGCGGATCGTGAGCCATTGGGAGGGGGCGACGCGGCGTTTCGGGATCGGGATGCGCAACTGGCGGGTGAGGTATTGCGCGGTGAGCGACGCGGGATTGGCGAGAAGCTGCTCGACGGAGCCTTGGGCGATGATCTCGCCGCCGCGGACGCCGGCGCCGGGGCCGAGATCGAGGACGAAATCGGCTGCGCGGATGGTATCCTCGTCATGCTCGACGACGATGACCGAATTGCCGAGATCCCGCAGGCGGCGGAGCGTGGCGATGAGGCGGTCGTTATCGCGCTGGTGGAGGCCGATGCTCGGCTCATCCAGCACGTAGAGGACACCGGCCAGGCCGGAGCCGATCTGCGTGGCGAGGCGGATGCGCTGGGCTTCGCCGCCGGAGAGCGTGCCGCTCTCGCGGTCGAGATTGAGGTAGCCGAGGCCGACTTCGACGAGGAAGCGGAGGCGGGCGAGGATTTCGCGGGTGACCTCGGCGACGATGAGCTGCTGCTGCGCGGTAAGGTCGAGATTTTCGATGAAAGCGCGGGCGTCGGCGACGGTGAGGCTGCAAAGCTGGCGGATGCTCAACTCCGCGGGAGCGGGTGGCGCGCCGTCGCGCGAGAGCATGCCGCGAATAGTGACGGCGAGGATTTCCGGACGCAGGCGCGCGCCGTGGCAGACGGAGCATTCGCGCCGGCTCATGTATTGGCGGAGGCGGTTGCGGGTGAGTTCGCTCTCGGTGTCCTCAAAGAGGCGCTGCATCTGCGCGACAAGACCTTCGAACGGCCGCTCGACGCGGGTCTCCTTCGCGCCCTGGCCCCATACAATCTCGAGGGGTTCGTCGCCAGTGCCGTTGCAAAGCGCGTCTTTGAACGCTGCGGGCAATTCGGCGTAGGGGACATCGAGCGGCGCCTTGTAGCGCGCGGCGAGAGCGCGCAAAATGCCGGCGTAAAAATGCTGCATCCGCTTGCCGGTACGCTGCCACGGGGCGACGGCCCCATCGGCGAGCGATCTCTGCGGGTCGCCGATCATCAGATCGCAATCGAAGAACGACTCCGTGCCGAGACCGTGGCACGCGGGGCAGGCGCCGAGGTGGCTATTGAAGGAGAAATGCTTCGGCGTCAACTGGGGCATCGTGAACTCGGTCTCGGGATTGCAAAAATCGGTCGAGTATTTGAGTTCCTGCCATTCGTCAGGCTGGTCCGGGGTCTGGCGCAGGACCAGGAGACGCGAGCCGCCCCATTTCAGGGAGGTGTCGATGGAATCGGCGAGGCGGGCGCGCACGCCCTCGCGGATGACCAGGCGATCCACGACGATCTCGATGGAGTGAGCCTTCGCCTTGTCGAGTTTGATCGGGTCCGAGCCCACCTCGACGATCTGGCCATCGATACGGGCGCGGACGAAACCTTCGCGCTTGATCCGCTCGAAGACATCGCGGAATTCCCCCGCCTGCGAGCGGACGATGGGGGCGAGGACGATGATCTTCGAGTCCTGGGGATAGGCCTCGATGCGGTCGGCGATCTGCTGGGTCGTCAGCTTGAAAATGGCCGCGCCGGTGGCGGGATCGTGGGGCTGGCCGGCGGAGGAGTAGAGTAGGCGGAGGTAATCGTAAATCTCCGTCGTGGTGGCGATGGTCGAGCGGGGATTGGAGGCGGAGCCGCGTTGCTCGATGGCGATGGCTGGCGAGAGGCCCTCGATGAAATCCACCTCCGGCTTTTGCATCTGGTCGAGAAACTGCCGGGCATACGCCGAGAGGCTCTCCACGTATTTGCGCTGCCCCTCTGCGTACAGAGTATCGAAAGCGAGGGACGACTTGCCCGAGCCGCTGAGGCCGGTCACCACCACCAGTTTCTCACGAGGGATTTCGACCGTGAGATTCTTGAGGTTGTGCTGGCGCGCGCCAACGATTTTTATGACACCTGCGGGCATTTTTCTCGATACGGTGAAACCCGCTACTTAAACACAGGCGGGACGGGGTTGCGAGCACGGAGAACCGGGTGCAAGTTCCTCCCCGTCTGGCACGAATAGCGCTCTACCACCTGACCACCATGGAAAATCCATCCGTACCGAGCAGCGAGGTCCTGGCCCTCCACGAGCGATTCCGGGAGATCAAGCACTCGGTGAACAACACCATTGCGGTCTTCATGGCATTGTCCGAGCTGGCCCAGCGGAATCCTACCCATTACGAGAAGCTGACGCAGGCGGTCCTGACCCGGTGCCCTGACATCGTGCAGCAAATGCAGGCGTTCCAGCAGGAAATCCTGTCCAAGGTGAATCCCGACGGAGTGAAGCCCACGCCGCCGATGTCCGGGCGGCTGTAGGG
>Ga0206833_1129_pt1 | contig 19230 bp, 15 predicted proteins | sample Alteio_BWOrgCont_32_FD_152891 | JGI IMG/M metagenome (GOLD analysis project Ga0206833, IMG submission 152891) | Enriched cells from forest soil in Barre Woods Harvard Forest LTER site, Petersham, Massachusetts, United States -... | ecosystem: Environmental > Terrestrial > Soil > Temperate forest >... | reverse complement strand
AGGTAAAAGGCTGTTGCATTTACATTGCCTTCCCACCATTTGGCTATCGTGTATGGTGCGTACAGGTTAACATTATAAGCATTTTGTTCCTGTAAGTTTTCCTGTGTCACAAATGAAACCTTGGTTGTTGGGTCAGTTCCGGGTATTTGGGTAATTACATCAGTAGTTTTGCTGTATCCAAGTGTTAGGGTGATGCTTTTATTATAGGTATAATCAAACTCAAAATTATTGGTATACTGTGGCTTTAAGTAGGGATTACCTTTTTGATAAGTATAAGGATCAAGGTGATAAACAAACGGATTAAGGTTATCATATTGCGGCCTGTCAATGCGGCGGCTGTAAGAGAAACTCATTTCATTTTTATCATTAATGGTATGATTAATAAACAAGCTTGGGAAAAGATCAAAATAATGCCTCGGGATACTTTGAACCACGTTTGCTGAATCGCCTACTGCAGATGATTGGGTATACTCACCCCTTAAGCCGGCTTTTACCGAATAACCTTTAAAATCCTTGTTTAAGCTTACGTATCCCGCATCAACTTTCTCATCGTATACAAAATGATTATTATCTACATAAGGATCTGTTTGTGATTCTGTTTGAAATAGATTGTTATCTGTTTTTACATCGCTGTATTTTAAACCGGTTTCCAATTTTAACGATTTGGTTAAAGGTTTTGCATAGTCAACTTTCCCGGTCCTGATGTCGATGTTTGATGGTGTAATGTTCCCTAAAAACTGTTGGGGTTGTTGCACAGCTCCATTCGGCAAAAAGAAATCGGTAACGTAAGAGGCTATTGAGCCATTTCTGAAATTTGAATAGTCCAGATCTGCGCTTATTTCCTGGCCGGCGGTATCTATTTTGTACGAATCATTTAAATTAAATGCGATGTCATGATAAGTTTGATGAATAGCTGACACGGTGTGCAATGATGAATCAACTTCGGTAAAGCTTTTGCCTATGTTAGTATAATTGTTAAAATTATCATCCTCGCCATTAAAATAACCACTTACCACAAAACCAATTGTGTTTTTGGATGATAGATCATAGTCGGCCCCAAGGCGGTAGCTATTATTATGATTTACCTGCGGCATGGCAGTAGTTTGATTAAAAAACGTTTGGTGCCCGGTACTATCAGTAATGATGCGCTTTAGCCCAATTTGCTGTGTGTATTTATTATCGTTATGACTAAAGGTGCCAAATACATTCAGGTTGCCGTCCTTATGATTTAAGGTAAGGGTTTCATTGTCTTTCCAATATTGGCCATAGCCGGTACCCGCTGTAATGGTTCCGTTTGTGCCCGCTTGTTTATTCTTTTTTAGTTTGATGTTGATGATGCCCGAGTTACCCGCAGCATCATACTTTGCCGAAGGGTTAGGGATAATTTCGATAGATTGAATAGTTGCCCCATCAGTAGAGCGAAGCAGCGTTGCCAGTTGTGCGGCACTGAGATAGGTTAACTTATCATTTATCATCACGGTAACGCCTTGTTTTCCCTTTAGGCTGATGTTATCATCTTTATCAACCGATACACCCGGTGCCCGTTCCAGAATATCCATGGCCGAATTTCCTGCTGCCAGCACACTATTCTCCACATTCATCACCGTGCGGTCAACCTGGTGTTCAATTAATGGTTTTGTTGCAGAAATAGTAACTGTATTTAGAGAGCGGCTTGCCGGATGCATTTTTAACGTCGCGGCAATAAAACCTGGCTTTATAGCAGTTGTGGTAAAAGCAGCGCTTTTTACGGCGTCGTAACCTACCGTTGTTGCTTTAATAATATAATTGCCTGGTGCAATGTTGTCAAAGGTGTACACGCCGGCATCATTGCTCAATGTTCCTTTAACCATCGATGAATCTGCGGCTTTTAGCAGGCTTACTGTAGCGTAGCCAAAAGGTTTGCTTTGCTCATCAAGCAGCGTGCCCGAAACCGTTCCGGTTGGTTTGGCAGTTTGTGCTGCTGCGGCTCCGCTAATAATAAGCAGGAGCAGCAGGTATTGTATTTTAGTAATAAGTAGTTTCATGTTTTAGTTTATTGCGTTTTGTTTTTTATATCCTTTTATTTTGATGCAAAGATTTGTTGTTTTATTTTTTGCAGAAACTTTTTTGACCAGCGGACAAGTTTTGATGACCAGCGGCCCGTTTGTATTATGTTTTTTTTGGGCAATAGCAAGCCCTTTAGAAGAGTGATCTTCTTTTTTTAATAGTTTAAATATGTGTTTTGGATTTTATCCAGATTTAAATCCGGATTGTTATTGTATTTGTACTAAATAGGTAGTGTGTCTTCTTATTAAGTCTTTACAAAATTTTACCCCCAAAAATCCCCTAAGAGGCTTGCCCTCTTTTTTTCAGAATGATCTTTTTCAGATGATCCTGATTTATAACCCCGAAATGTGTATTGTTGACTATAAGATGCCCGGATAGGGTGAAAGGTTACATCTTATTTAAATTTTTTAATACAGGGAAGAGTTTACCGGCTATTTCTTTAAAAAAGAGCGCAGCGACAGGCGCAGTATTACAAGGCGTATGGATTGTACCGGTTTTTGTAACCAAATTCTTTTTAAAATGATCATCTCCTGATAATTTATGAATTCCGGAATTATAAAAAGGTAATATGAGCCCGCTGAATAATAGCAGGCTCATATATTTAATAACAACTTTCATTATTGTGCATTTTGCGCGCTATCAGCAGGTTGTTTGCTTTTAACACTATCTGGTTTTGCAGTAACAAGCGTATCAACTTTACATTGTAACCCGTTATCGGTCATTATAAATGTTGCCGAGGTTTCCTTTTCTTTTTTATTATCTCTTTTGCAACCGTATATATCTATATCTGCAACCATATTAATCAGGGTTTCATCAATAACCAGTTTGGTATTTAATGGTATTTTTAAAGTGATGTACAATTCTTCATTGTGCCATAGCTCATCGTCATTTGCATAAAGCCTGTAATCAAACTTTAAAACAGAATCCTGTTGGGTAAAAATGTACTTAATGTTACGTGCATTGAATAAAGCGTCGCCGTAAGTGCGGCCCATTGCGCTGTATGATTCAACCATAACGGGCTGGTTAACATCGCTTTTTTCTATATTGATATGTACCTTTCTGTACTCAAAATGATCAAAGTCATTATATTCATACGGATTATCGGTAATTTTTACGTTTGGTGATAAGGTTTTAATATCCAGCCGCGTACTGTCATCGTGTGTAAAATATTTTAAATCGTTAAGCTTGAGATAATAGGTGCCGCTTTTTTCGGGTTTTATGTTCAATGTTTCTGTAAACTGGGCCGACTCCCTGAAATTGGCCGCCATTTGCGCACTATAAAATATAAGTACTCCAAGTGCACATAACCAAACCACCAAAATGGTTGAACCAGTTGACCGGTTAATAGAGCCTGTATTAAATATCCCCTTTAGAGTTAACAGGATAATACTTAATAAAGGAATAAATGCCACCAGGAATGCTGCCGAATAAACCAGATCGGCATGGTTATGCCTTAATAAATTAAATGGCGTATTATTGAAAGGAGTGAAGTGACCAAAAGCTACTAAAGCTATAAAGGCAACTATAGTAAAAATAATAACGCTCATGCATACTAACAGAATAAATACCCCAACCAATTTTACCAGGATCTGGCCGGTCCCTCTTAAAAATATCCCCAGGTGATGGAAAAAATCGCCTGCAAAATCACGGGCTTTATAAACAAATGGCCTTGCCTCGTTACCGAAGTTAGAAAGGTTTTGCCTAACACCGCTTAATTCGTCCTCAAAGTTCTTTTTAAAGCCCTGCAGATTTTGCTTTTCGCCTTTCATGGCCATCCTGTCGGCGCGGGTAATGGCTTTGGGTACCACTATCCATAAAATAATGTACAGAATAAGGCCCGATCCGGCAAAGACAAATGACAGAGCAAATGCAAGCCTTATCCAAACGGCATTAATATCAAAGTAATTGGCTATGCCCGAGCACACACCTCCAACCAGATGATCATCCGGATCACGAAACAGTCTTCGGCCTTCGGTAGTGTAAGTATGGGTCGTTGAATCAGCTTTGTTGTTATCTTCTGCAAACTCAAAATCCGCCACAGTACCCATTTGCTCAATTATGCTGTTTACGTCCTGCTCAACAATAACCTGTTTGTTTTCGCGCGCCAGTGTTTCCGCAAACATTTCGGCAATCCGGTTTTCAATATCGGTGGTGATTTCAAGACTGTCGGCCGAGCTCGAAAAGTGTCGCTTAACATCAGTCATGTAATTTTTTAACACTTCGTAGGCATCTTCCTCTATGTGGAAAACAATGCCGTTTATATTTATGATGATAGTTTTGTTCATGATAATAATATTTTAGGTTGTTTTATTTTCTGTTTCCAATAGCGGTTTGCACTGCAAATGAAAGCTCTTCCCATGTTTTGTCTAATTGTTCGAGCACGTTTCTGCCTTCGTCAGATAGCACGTAATATTTTCGCGGGGGGCCCGAAGTTGATTCAACCCAGTTATAAGTGAGTAGTCCGTTATTTTTTAAACGGGTTAGTAAAGGATACAAAGTACCCTCAACTACAAGCAGTTGGGCTTTCTTAAGCTCGGCAATTATGTCCGAAGCATAGGTTTCGCCCTTAGCTATAATGGAAAGAATGCAATACTCCAGTATTCCTTTCCGCATTTGGGTTTGTGTATTTTCAACAATCATAAGACAAAGATATATGTTTTAAATTGTATTATGCAATACATAGTACTAAAATTATCACTTTTGTAGTATAGAGTTGTCTTTTTTTAAAAAAAAGCAGTTTTTTTTTAGTTTTCGCTTGACAATTTGATAACGTAACACTACTTTTATGATTAATTAACTATTAACTGATCTTATTATTAACAAACATGAAAAAACTTCTACTAGTAAGTTTGTGTTTCCTGATGTTATGCATTACACAGGTATTTGCACAAAACCGTACAGTTACTGGTACGGTTACGGCCAAAGAAGACGGCCTACCCATTCCGGGAGTAACAGTAAAGGTAAAGGGGACCAGTGTTGGTACCCAAACCAACACAGCAGGTAAGTTTACATTATCTGTTCCCGAAGGAGCCAGCCTTTCCTTTAGTTTCATAGGTTATGAAACATTAACAGTTACACCAACCACCGGCGACATTAAAGTTGTTTTGGTATTATCAAGCAAACAGCTTGGTGAGGTTGTGGTAACCGGCGCTTTGGGTATTAAAAAATCTGACCGTGAAACCGGTTATGTTGCTACCCAAATTACTTCAAAAGACCTTAACGAAACTACTCCTGTTAACCCTATCAATGGTTTAACCGGTAAAGTTGCGGGTTTGGTTATTCAGCAAACTGATGACAGTGCTGATCCGTCTTTACGTGTTAACCTGCGTGGTAGCCGCTCATTAGCCGGTAATAACCAGGCTTTGTTCGTATTAGATGGTGCGGTTGTTCCATCATCAATTGTAATGAATTTGAATCCTGACGATATCGAATCAACCAGCGTACTGCCAGGTTCTGGTGCTGCTGCGGTTTACGGTTCTCAGGCATCAAATGGTGCAATTGTAATTACTACCAAAAAAGGAACTGCCAATGCAAAACCTGTAATTGTTTATCAAAACTCATTACAGTTTAGCAATGTTGCTAATTTTCCAAAATTCCAGAATGGTTTCGGACAGTACGGTGGTGAAGGTAATCCTTATGTAAATCCTTTAACTGCACAACCTGAGCTTGTTCCTTTTGAAAACCAGCAATACGGCCCTGCATTTAATGGCCAAACTGTTAATATAGGTGTACCTATTAACAGCCCTACAGGTGAGCAGTTAACTACTAAATATTCTCCTCAATCGAAAAACCCAATTGAGGCGTTTTTCGTTACCGGTGTAAACGAGCAAAATGATATCTCGTTCAGACAAGGTGATGCTGCCAATAACTTCGGCATATCTGCCAGAAATGTTAACCAAACATTTACTACGCCGCAAGATAAAAGCAATACAACAAACGCACGCGTTAGTGGCGCCAAAACTTATGGTATATTTAAAGTTGACTTCTCTGCAAGCTATACCAAGGTAACCATTGATGAGCATGGAACAGAACCAGACGGAGGCGGCTTTTATGGTAACCTTTTGCAGTTTCCTGCTGATGTAAACATTAAACAGTTTCAGGATGTTTCACCTACCGGACCTGGTAACCCAAGTAACTATTTTTCAGCTTACTCATGGAACCCTTACCTGGCTATTTATGACTCAAGAACAAATATTTCAAGAGATCAGTTCCAGGGCAATTTAAACCTGACCTTAACACCAACAAAATGGTTGGATATCAGCTATCGCGTTGACGACAACACCGGTACTTACCGTGAAAAATTTACACGTAACAATGTAGATTGGTCAGATTATGCTATGACAGTTCCGCAAGAAGCATTAGGCGGTGTTAACGAATATTATTTTAACCCGGTTATCAAAGGTGGAACCAATGATATTGTTGCCTATGGCGATGGTAGCGGTTTCATTGTAAATGAAAGCGGTGTTAGTCCAAACTACGGAGGTGACAATGGCCTTTCTCGTTTAGAAGGAACTGCGTTATTAAACTTTCATCACACCTTTTTCAATGACTTCAAATCTAACTTATTGTTAGGTAACCAGATATTTTCAGAAAATGGTGATTATATTTATGATAGCAGCAATAGCTTATTGGTACCTGGTTTCTTTAATACCAATACTATTACAGGTTCACCAACCTTATACCAGGCAAATGCTACTATCCGCCAGGTTGCGTTTTTTGCTGACGCAACAATCTCTTATAAAGGCTTTGCAACTTTAGAAGGAACTTTAAGAAATGATCGCGATAGCCGTTTATCTGCAGCACACCAGTCTTTCTACTATCCTTCAATTAAAGGTTCGTTTATTCCAACCGAGGTTATCCCTGGCTTAAAGAATAATGACATCCTTGATTTCTGGAAACTGACTGCCGACTTTAGCCGTGTAGGTAACGTTTCGGTATCTCCGTATAGTATTAACAACACCTACAACGTAACCAATGGTTTCCCTTACGGTGGTACAGGTGCATTGTCCCTTAACACAACAAGCTACAGCCCGGGCTTAGTTCCTGAAATTATTTCAGAACGTGAGTTTGGTACAGAGCTGGGGTTATTTAAAGACAGGTTACATTTAACCGCTGATTATTATTACCAAAAGAGTCGTAACCAAACTTTAGATGTTTCTGTTTCTCCAACTACCGGTTATACTAACGAGGTATTAAACGCTGGTGAGATTGATTCATACGGTGAGGAATTCAGTGCACAGGCAATTGTGTTCCCTAAATCGCCAACAAGCGTAGGATGGACTGTTGGAGGTAACTTTGCAATCAACGATTCAAAAGTTGTTTCTTTACTTCCGGGTGTAAGCAGATTATTATTAAGCACAGCTACTAATACAAATGGTGCTACCATAGGTGGTGTTTACGCTCAGGTAGGTCAGGCTTATCCGCAATTATATATTAAAGATTATTTACGTGATCCTCAGGGCAACGTAGTTGTTAACCCGAACAATGGTACACCTGAAGTTAACCCTAACCTGGTTGACGCAGGCCGTACATCTCCAAAATACAATTTGGGTTTAAACTCTTCAGTTAGCTACAAGTTTGTAACGCTTACTGTAGTTGCAGAGTATCGTTCAGGAAGTGTGCTTTACAATACTACAGGTTCAATTATGGACTTTGCAGGTTCTTCTGCTGTATCAGCTTCTGCCGGTCGTCAGATATTTATTTATCCTGGGTCTGTGGTTAATACAGGTACAGCTTCTGCACCTGTTTATGCACAAAATACAACTCCTATCTTTAAAGGCGGTTGGGAATATTGGTCAACTTACCCGGTTAACGTAGGTAGCCCGTATGTAACAAGTGCTGCATTTTGGAGCATCCGCGAAGCCGACCTTTCATTTAATTTGAACCAGTTTGTAAAAAACACCAAATTTATAAAAGGTTTAACGTTTTCTTTAACAGGAAGAAACCTGTTTATGTTTTTACCAAAGAGCAATCAGTGGGGTGATCCTCAGTTAGATGGCGCTGCTAGCAATAGCAATGGTACAGGTATCCAGAATTTACAATTACCAAGTAGCAGAGTATTTGGCGGTAACGTACAAGTAACATTTTAATTAAAGAGAGATGAAAAAAATTACATTAATTATAGCGGCAATTTCCGCAATCGGCTTGTCAGGATGTAAAAAGTACCTTGACCAGACAGCCAACCCAAATGCTCCATCGGAAACAACAGTACCACTGGCGTTAACGGGAGCCGAAAAAATAATGGCGGATATCCCTAACGGTATAGCACCCAATGAAGGTGGTTCGTATACCAATTATGGATATTGGATGGGATCTGTAGCAGTGAGCAGTGGTTTCATTGTGCAGCCCAACTTATCACAATATGTATTAACAACCAACGATTTTCAACCATGGACAGATCTTTATCTGAATTTGTCGAACATCGTTAACATGACAGCCCAGGCTAATGCCCAAGGCTTGCCAAATTACGCTGCTATTGGTATGATTATGAACGCATACGATTTTCAGCAGGTTGTTGATAATTATAATGATGCGCCATATTCACAGGCATTTAATTCAAAAAATCTTTTCCCTGCTTACGATAAAGGACCGGCTATTTATGCTGCTTTGATTGCAGAGTGTGATGCAGCTATTGCTTTAATTAACAAAAGCACAACATCAACTACCCCTGCAGGAGATGATATCATCTTTGGTGGAAATATGACCAACTGGAAAAAGTTCGCTAACACCCTTAAATTAAGGTTGATTCTTCGTCAGTCTAACTTGTCGAATTTTTCTACAATAGCGGGTGATATGGCAAGCACTGTTAACGAGGGTTTCCTCGATGGATCAACCCAGGCGCTTGCACAACCGGGTTATACCTTAAATGATGCTCACGGAGGTCAGGCAAGTCCTTTCTGGCACGCTTACGGTTTAACTCAGAATGGTGTTCCTGAGAATATCCTTGTAAAAGCAAACACCTACGGTATTCAAATGATTCATGGATTTAATGATCCGCGTTTATCTGCAATTTATAGTACTGTTACCAACCCTAATGGCGGCACCACTACTATACGTGGTCTTTTCTTAGGTGATCCTACTTTAAGCCAGGATACTAACTCTGCTGGCACATTGAGCGGCCTTGGCCCAGGCTTGTTAGTGTCGGCTGCGCAGCCTGCAATTGTTTTCTCAGGTGCTGAATCTTTGTTTTTACAAGCAGAAGCAGCAAATGATGGCATAATTCCAGGATCTGCTCAAACTTTGTACGAATCAGCTATTACTGCTGCATTTGAACAAGTTGGTTTAACAGATGCACAAGCTGCAACTTACTCCGCTCAACCAATTGCTAACGTGGGTTGGGCTGCTTCACCAAACAAACAACAGGCAATTATTACTCAGAAATATATTTCGCTTATTGGTACAGGTTTCCTTGAACAATATAACGAATGGAGAAGAACCGATTATCCGGCTGGTGTGCCTGTTACATTAGATCCTGGTGCTGCTGGTCCTATACCGCGCAGAGTATTATATCCTCAAACAGAGTATGATACAAATGGTGCTAACGTTAAGGCAGAAGGTACTATTAGTCCATTTACATCAAGGATTTTCTGGGACACCAGACCATAATTAAAACTTAATAATTAAAAGAAAATGAAAAAGAGATTTTATATTAAAACGGCATTCTTTTCCTTGGCAGCCATGGCCTTATTAAGTTCATGCCTTAAGGATTCAAGATATATTGATTACAGTAAGGTAGGTACCCTTATTGAGTTGCCTCTTGCAGAAGTAGGTGACCAGGCAGGTATAGGTGGTCCGTTCCAAACGGCGACCTATAGCTTGGCTAAAGGTGCTACTGATACATTAACCGTAGCGGTAAATGTGGCGTCACCTAAGCCTTTGACCAGCTCTTTAAATGTAACATTGAGTGCAACCGATTTAACTGCGCTTAACGCTTACAATTCGGCTAATCAAACTTCTTACCTGCCTTTGCCAGCTGCTGATTATACAGTATTGGGTAGCCTTACGGTAACTATCCCGGCTAATCAACGTTTAGGTTATGCTAAATTCCTGATCAATGCAGCGGCTATAGGTGTTGACCCGGGTACTTATGTATTGCCGGTAACTATCGAAAGCGGTGGTGGCCAGCCTATTGCGCAGCCAGAAAAAGCTTTAATGTACAACATTGTGGTAAAACCATAATTTATTACAGCTGATAAATGCTTTAACCCGCCTCCAAATATTGGAGGCGGGTTTTTTATTTTACTTGAAATGGAATAAACTGCAAGATAAAAGAGCTTTCTTAATTACTGGATTATTCAACGCCGCTGATTTACGATCAAAAATGTAGCTGCCCGATAGAAGTAGCAGCTTCAGCTAATTGGATACAGATTAATATAATTAAATCCTGTAGTTTAAGTCATATTATAAACGACAAAGCCGCCTGTTTTGGGCGGCTTTGTCGTTTGGTGTATTTTTATTTCTTATCAACGCTGTTTCGCCCCGGCCCTACAAAAAGTAAACCGGCAAATACTACCGCGTCTTCAATGGCATGTGCAGCACCGTCCAACCCCTCGCCTTTACCAAGATGGGTAGCTGCAGCTACAATAAGGGTTATCATCAATAATAAACACACCGGTCTGAATGCGAGACCAATGATCAATAAAAACCCGCCAAATGTTTCGGTAGCGGCGCAGAGTAAGCCCCAAACAGTTGGCCAGAAATGAATACCAACGTAACTGGTTGCGGTACCCACTTCGTGCCATTCTTTAGGGCCGCCGCCTAACATGGGATAACCATGATAAATAAACATAACGCCCAAACCCACGCGCGTTATTAATAAACCAAAATTTTTATAATTGCTTAAACCTTCAAATGCTGCCATACTTTGTTTTTTGATATTTTAGTAGTTAACTTTTACTGCTGTTTTGTGAACGGATAAATTTAACATTTTACCCAATATCAAGCTACAATTATCGGGGATGTGCCCCGCAGGGAAATCAAAGCAAACGGGATAGTTATAATCCTTAACGACTTCCATTATTATTTCGGGTACGGTTTGTCCAAAAGGAATATCATTGTCTTTTGTTTCTGAGAATCCACCAACAATTAAACCTGCCAGGTTGGCTAACTTGCCGGCGCGTTTTAAATTACGGATCATCCGGTCGATTGAATATAAATACTCCCCAACATCTTCAATAAACAGTATTTTACCATTATAGCCGATGTCGGAAACGGAACCTGCAACTGCAATCAGCAGCGATAGGTTGCCGCCCACTAAAATGCCCGAAGTTTTACCATCGCGATTTAAGGCATGGGAATGAAAATGGTAATGCAAATCCTCACCAAAAAGCGCCTTTCTTAAGGTTTCTAATGACTTTGCCGATGCATCCGGAATATTGATAGGCATTTGACCGTGTATGGTTTGTGCCTGGTAATTGTTAAAAAGATGGGTATGTAGAACGGTGATATCACTAAAGCCAACCAGCCACTTGGGGTTTTGGGCAAAGCGGCTAAAATCAACCTTATCAATCATCCGCATGGTTCCGTAACCGCCGCGTGCGGCTATGATGGCCTTTACGCTATCATCATCAATAAAACGCTGTAAATCCTTTGCCCGCAGATCATCATCGCCTGCAAACTGGTGGTAGCTGGCATCCACTGTATCGCCTAATACTACTTCCAGCCCCCATGATTGCAGTAAGGCAATGGCGTCATCCATTGGTTTGGGCAGTTTTTTAGCCGGGCAGGTGATGGCTATTTTATCACCCTTTTTTAGGGGCTGCGGTTGACGTGTTTGAACCATGTTTTTTAATTGGAGAATGACCGTTAATAATTTAGCTGAAAATCAGGGTAATCTTTAAATCATATTGATCGTGGTTCAGACAACATTCCGATTTTCGGACTAAATTAGCTTATCTTTGCAAATTATTAAAAAGGATGTCGAAACTTGATAAATTTAAACGGTTCACCATAACTTCGGCTTTGCCGTATGCCAATGGACCGCTTCATATTGGCCACCTGGCCGGGGCCTATTTGCCGGCTGATATTTTTGTACGCTACCTTCGCCTTAAAAAGAAAGATGTGGTTTATATCTGTGGTTCTGACGAGCATGGCGCAGCTATTACTATCAAAGCAAAAAAAGAAGGTACCACACCCCAGCAAATAATTGATAAATATCACCATCAAATAAAAGACAGTTTCCAGGAGTTTGGGATCTCTTTTGATATTTATCACCGTACATCGTCGGCTATTCATCATGATCTTTCGCAGGAGTTTTTTTTAAACCTATACGAAAAGGATGAGTTTATTGAGAGGTTTTCTGAGCAGTATTTTGATGAAGATTATCAGCAGTTTTTAGCCGACAGGTATATTATCGGCACCTGCCCAAATTGCCACAATGAAAACGCTTATGGCGATCAGTGCGAAAGATGCGGTACATCATTAAACCCAACAGATCTGATTAACCCGGTATCGACACTGAGCGGAAAAACACCTGTTTTAAAACCCACCAAACACTGGTATTTACCCCTGGATAAATACCAACCCTGGTTAGAGAAATGGATTGACGAAAAGGAAGGCGAATGGAAGGTGAATGTTTTTGGTCAATGCAAATCGTGGTTAAAATCGGGCTTGCAGCCACGCTCAATGACGCGCGATTTGGATTGGGGTATTGACGTGCCATTAGAAGAAGCAAAAGGTAAAAAGCTTTACGTTTGGATGGATGCACCGATTGGCTATATTTCGGCCACCAAGCAATGGGCAATTGATAACGGGAAAGATTGGAAGCTATATTGGAAGAAACAGGAAAACGAGGCTGATGAAGCCTGCCTGCTGCATTTTATCGGCAAGGATAATATTGTGTTTCATTGTATCATATTTCCATCTATTTTGCATGCGCACGGCGGATATATTTTACCGCAAAATGTACCGGCAAATGAGTTTTTGAACCTGGAGGGTGATAAACTTTCAACTTCGCGTAATCATGCTGTTTGGCTGCACGAATATTTGGAAGAGTTTCCGGGTAAGCAGGATGAGCTGCGTTATGTGCTCACTTCTATATTGCCCGAAACCAGTGATAGTGAGTTTACCTGGAAAGATTACCAGGCGCGGGTGAATAATGAGTTAGTGGCCATTTTAGGTAATTACATTAACCGTGTAATGATACTAATGCACAAATTTTATGGCGGCAAAGTTGAGAGCGATGTCGCAAAAATTGTGCTGACTGATAAGAACCTGGATGCAGATTTAAGCGATTATTATGATGAGCTTCACCAAAACCTGGAGGCTTATAAATTCAGGCAGGCTTTACAAAATGTAATGGATATTGCCCGTTTGGGAAACCGGTACCTTACGGAAAAGGAGCCCTGGAAATCGATAAAAACTGAGCCGGAAGCAGCTAAGGATGCGTTGCATAACTGTTTGATATTGATTGGCCACCTGGCTACCTGCCTGCAGCCATTTTTGCCTGCAACGGTTAAAAAGATTATCGAAATGCTGAATATCCCTTTTGAAGCTATTGCCTTTAACAAAGAAATAGCATTTGAAAACGGACACCAGCTTAATGCTGCAACCCTGTTATTTGAAAAAGTAGAGGACGAGGTAATTGAGAAACAACTGCAAAAGTTGGCCGATAAAAAAGCTGCCGCCCAACCTGCAAAGGAGGTAAATATAATTGCCGCTAAGGATAATATTGATTATGAAACCTTTGCCACGATGGACATCCGCACGGGTACCATTTTAACAGCCGAAAAAGTGGCTAAGACTAAAAAGCTCTTAAAATTAACAGTAGATACCGGCATTGACGAGCGCACTATAGTATCGGGCATTGCAGAATATTTTGAACCCGAAGCCATAATTGGCCAAAAGGTGAACGTTTTAGTGAACCTGGAACCGCGCGAAATAAAAGGTATATTATCGCAGGGTATGATCCTGATGGCCGAAAACTCGGAAGGCAAGCTAAGTTTTGTGTACAGTGGCGACGATATGCACAATGGCTCGGTAGTGCGGTGATTTGATGGGCAAATGAGATTAATATGCAGATGTGGGGATGAAATACAAATGTTTTGCCAAATCAGCTAATAATTCGCACCTTTGCAAAATCTGCACATTTGCACATCCGCGAATTTGCACATTCCAACAGGTCCCGTAGTTCAACGGATAGAATAGGAGTTTCCTAAACTCTAGATATGAGTTCGATTCTCGTCGGGACCACATTTAAACCCATCCATGTGAACGGCATGGGAAAGATTATTAGAAAGCCTTTAGATGAAAATCTGAAGGCTTTTATTTTTACGGAGAATTTATAATTGAACGGTTTCTTGTTCGATTTCTATTTTCGTACATTTCCAACGTTATCTAAACCGAAACCTATATGGCAGATAGAATAATTAAAGATATCAGATATTATGAAAGTGATAGTGTTGATAATTTATATCCTGGTTATTTGGGGAAATTATTTCATCCTACCGCAGACACAAATTATATTGGGCAAAGAATTGCAAGAAAGTTAAATGAACTTAATTTTTCTTATGGAGAAATCGATCACATTTATATAAACTTGACAACAGCCCTTAATGAGAACGATCTGCTAATTTCAAAAAGAAATATTGACAAAAGAATAAAGTATGTTGATTATGGATTGTTGGCGAAAGAATATAATGCACTTGCAGATAATGGCAAAAACGATCTACTAAAATCAATAACCTTTAGGGTATTAAAATATATTAGCGCTTCTGAAAACTCAATGCTAAAGAGAGTAGAGGAGGTAGAAACAATAATGAACAAGGCTGGTACTGAAATCAGAATTAATTATAAAACCAAGGAAACAAATATTTATAAAATTAATATAGACTATCAAATTAATCCAATAAGCGCATCAACCAGAGCAATTGTAGAATATGTTGATAAAAAGGATAATTGCAAACGTGAAGGATTTATCCCACTTCATGTTTACGAGGATATATACTATTTAATTGACACTATTACATTTAAGGACGATGTTTTGACTTTAAATCCTAAAAAATCTTATATTGCTGACTTGTCCAATAATAGATATTCAACTCCAATTAAATTGAAAATATCTGAACTCAAAAATATTTGACTTCCTTTATTAAAGTGGTTATTCAAAACTACAATGAATTGCATTCCAAACCCGCCGCACAACCCAAATCAGCCATAAAAGAGTTCGAGTTTTGTAGTCTAAGGACCACTTTTTAAATCAAGAGCCTTCGGCCTCGTCAGTTGAAGGCTTTTTTGTTCAATAATTCTATTTACAATTTGGTAAGGATTTGTTAAACTAAGTGACTTTCGCTCCTTGCCCTAATCACAGTTTCCAGGGAGATGCGGTTATGTTCTCCCCATTGGTTCATCATTTTGATGATAGGTAACACAGTTTCCCCAAGTTCAGTCAGGAAGTACTCTACTTTCGGGGGAAGCTGGTGGTATATCTTTTTGGTCAGGATATGGAACTCTTCGAGTTCTTTAAGCTGTTGATTTAAAACCCGTTTAGTTGAGCCAGGTATAGCGCGCTGTAAATCACTGGGCCGCCGGATGCCCTCTGAAATGGCATATATCAGACTTGTCTTCCATTTGCCGCCTAACACTTCTTTGGTCATGGTGAGACCACATTCAAGTGGCAGGGTCATTTTTTTTTCATACATCTTCAATGGCTTTATACAAAGATAAGCATAGGTGCAAAAATGTACCATAGGGGATAAAATTATCCCTATAGGTGTCTTTTCCCCCTTATTGCAGCATTGTATCTATAGCAGGAACTTTGAGAAAAAAAGATATGATTCAAGGACACAAAAAGAACCTGTTAACACCTTTTCAGTTGGGCGACATTACCTTACCCAACAGGGTCACTATGGCATCCATGACCCGTGCCCGCGCAACTAATACAGCAATTGTTCCTACAGATTTACATGCTGCCTATTATGCCCAACGTACCAGTGCCGGTTTGATCCTTTCGGAAAGCGCCTGGGTGAGTAAAAACGCCATAGGCTTTTTAAACATCCCGGGGATATTTACCACCGAACAAACACAAGCCTGGAAAAAAGTAACAGATGCGGTTCATCAGGAAAACGGAAGAATTTTTTTACAATTGGCTCATATTGGAGCAGCATCACATCCCGATTATTTTAACGGAGAACTGCCCCTGGGGCCGTCTGCCATCAATCCGGAGGAGAAATCATTCACGCCGCAAGGCTTTAAGAACACGGTTACACCCAGAGCATATACCATTGAGCAGATCCGGGAAACCATCGAAGAATACCATCAGGCGGCAATTAACGCCAAAGCAGCAGGTTTTGATGGTTTAGAATTGCATGCACAATTGTTTACGCTTATTCCGCAATTCTTAAGCGCAGCCACCAACCAGCGGACAGACGAATATGGCGGCAACATTACCAACCGGAGCAAGATACTGTTTGAAATACTTGACGTTTTGATCAAAGTATTTCCCGGCAAAAAGGTTGGTATTAAATTCACACCCGCTGCTTTTAACACGGGTATTATCAGGCCAGACGAAAATACGATAGCCGACTATGAATACCTGCTTCATAAGCTTAACGAATATGACATAGCCTTTCTGGAAATCGTAGGTTCGGCCGTAACACTTGCCGGCACACCTGTTGCATTATGGGAAGATCAGTATTATTCATTTTTTCGTAATAATTATAAGGGGACCATTATGGCAAACCTGGGCTTTAATTATGATTCCGGCAATAAAATCATCGCAGATGGGCTAGCTGATCTTGTTTCATTTGCAACGCCTTTTATTGCAAACCCAGACCTTGTAAACCGATTTGCCCATGACCTTCCCTTAGCTGTCGCAGATCAGGCCACCTACTATACAGGCGGGAAAAAGGGCTTTATAGATTACCCAAACGCGACTGGCCCCAAATGAAAAGATTAGAAGGAAAGATCACAAAGCTTTGCATATAAAAAAACTCCACACGGGTAAAGGATCATATCATACCTTATTATTGGATGGTTTTTCAAATCAATGCTCAAGTCGGATGCCCTACGCAAATCAATCTCAAATGAGTTCGAATTTTGTAGTTTGCGGACCACTTTTTAAGTCAAGAGCCTTTAGTCGTGAGTCTGAAGGTTTTTTTTGTGCAAGCAGAATGCTTGCAATATTTTAGGTCGAAGTTTGTGAACTTCGACCAGTTGGTGTATTCACTGTTGATTTTTTGAACTTGCCCGTTCATAATTTAATATTGGTGAGATAAATATAAAAATTCTGGTAAATTGTATACTGGAAAATGCAAAACTTCATTCCATGATTATTGAAAGAATCGTTAAAAACAAACAGAATATACTATACGGGGTATCCCTCGCTTTGTTACTGCTGTTATTAAATTGGCTGGAATGGCACTTTGTAATTATTAACCATGCTTTTGAAATTTATGCCGGAACTATTGCGCTTATTTTTACCGGGCTGGGTATATGGCTTGCTATAAAATTGATAACGCCCAAAGTAAAAACGGTGATAATTGAAAAACAGGTGTTTGCCAGTCCTGGTTTTGTTTTAAACGAGGCCGAATTAAACCGTCTGCGTTTAAGTACCCGCGAGCTGGAAGTGCTGCAACTAATGGCTGATGGCTTGAGCAACCGGCAAATTGCCGAAAGATTGTTTGTATCATTAAATACCATAAAAACGCATACATCCAACCTGTTTTTAAAAATGGAAGTAGAACGGCGCACGCAGGCTATTGAAATGGCAAAGCGGTTGGGTCTGATACCCTGATGCGCATCATTCTTTAGAGTGATAAGGGCCTTTTTTTTTAAAATCACCCAAAAGTATGACTAAAAATATAAGCCGTTAATTCAATTTTGAGCAGGATTTAAACTTTAAACCATAAAAAAATGAAAAAGATAATTTGGGTTTGCGGGATAATAGCCGGTATTATAGGCGTATCATGGGGGGTACTTGGCGAAGCAGTATTGAGCAATAGCCTTAGCCTGAACACCAAGATGATGTTTGGCTATGCAACTATGCTATTAGGCTTTTCGCTCATTTTTGTGGCCATTAAAAATTACCGGGACAATTATAATAACGGCCAGATTACTTTTGGTAAAGCGCTGCGCATTGGCCTCCTGATAACGCTTATCGCGTCAACCGTGTACGTGGTGGTTTGGATGATTGACTATAGTTATTTCGTTCCTGATTATGGCGACAAATACCAGGCCCAGGCTATAGCAGAGTTGAGGGCAAGCGGGGCAAGCGCCACGGAAATACAGAGGCAGGCAGCGGAAATTACTTCCTCGATGGCCAAATATAAATCAAGCGCCGTTTTTAGGGTGATGTTCACCTACCTGGAGATTGTGCCGGTTGGCATCGTAGTATCGTTGATAGCTGCGCTTATACTTAAAAAAAGCACCAAACCAGCTATGGTGAACGCATAGGTTAAATTAAAGCTGATTAAATATGAAAAAAGTAACGGGCCTGGGCGGCGTATTTTTTAAATGCGATGACCCGAAAAATATGAACGAGTGGTATGCCAAAAACCTTGGACTGAAAACCAGTGAATACGGGACGACGTTTGAGTGGCGACAAGCTGATGATCCGTCGAAAACGGGATCGACATCATGGTGTGCATTTCCGGGTGACACGAAATATTTCAATCCGTCGGCAAAGCCTTTTATGATCAATTACCGGGTAGAAAACCTCGTTGCATTGCTTGATGAGCTAAAAAAGGACAACGTGACCATTGTTGATGAAATATCCGAATATGACTATGGCAAATTTGTACATGTGTTGGATCCGGAAGGCAATATAATTGAGCTTTGGGAACCGCAGGATGATTAGTAACAGGAGAATATGATAGCCTTTATTATGCCCTTAGGTCAATTAATAGCTGTAAATCTTCAATAAGATAGTTTGATGTTTTTGAGACCACTTTTTTAAGTCAAAAGCCTTTAGATGAAAGTCTGAAGGCTTTTTTGTGCAAGCAGAATGCTTGCATTATTTTAGGTTGAAGTTTGTAAACTTCGACCGGTTAGGGAATTTAAACACAGATATGTTCCGATCTTGCTAAAGCTGGAAACATCCACCAATAAAATTACCGTTTAAATAATCGTTTTGTACATGCTTTTACAGCATTTGCCGCAGTCCGAAATTAACTATTCCCGATGGTAAATTTGTCCCGGAATAGGGTGAAAAAAGATGCATTCAAAAAAAACACTACAGACTGGTCTGTT